>Ga0351897_1012_pt1 | contig 52852 bp, 33 predicted proteins | sample BONcelHT113001C4_FD_206876 | JGI IMG/M metagenome (GOLD analysis project Ga0351897, IMG submission 206876) | Enriched cells from coal bed in the Powder River Basin, Montana, United States - BONCAT cells T11 rep1 HSBNCT.T11.300.1.C4 ... | reverse complement strand
ATCATCGGCTTTCAGATATCCGGAAAAGTACAAAAAGCTCCAGATATTGATGGGATTTTTGCTGATATCCTTGAATGTTATCGTCTCTAAAACAGGATACCTGATTTTCTGTCCTGATAACAGGCTTTCAAGATCGCGTATGATCTCAAATCCTCCTGCTTCAAGTTCTTCATATACTATTGCGTTTGATGAGGTATTTAGCCATTTTGGACCTGGTGGGTTCGGGATGGCCTGGATATAACTAATGACAGACCAGGGATTGTAAATTGTCTGACCTCCGAATGAGTACCCGTTATACCAGTCACGGATAATATCTGTGTGACTATGAGCCTCAAAAATATCAAGGATGAGATCAAGTTCTGGCTGAGTAAACCCAAATTTGTCCGAGTAAGGGCCGATCATCAGTGGACTGGCAACATCAAGGTTATTCAGTTCTGAGAAGATTGATTCTTTAGCGATGCGAAGAATTCCTGTTACTACAGCCCGGTAGAGTGCACGTCCATTTTCATGTTTCAGCCCTCCTCCAAGCCAGGATCGCATAAACTCAGCCATCTCATTGTAGTATCCATGGGTCCATGCCTCAATGAGGGGTGAGTCATATTCATCTATTAGGACGATGACTGGTTTGTGGTGGTATTCATAAAGAATTGAGATAATTTCCTTTAAACTGCTTTTCAAGGTTGCAATAGTACTATTTCCATGGCGAAGAGCGGTAAAATCACTCTTTCCAATTTCAGTTTTCAGGATTTCTGCAATAAAGTTATGGCGGTCATATAACTGACTGACCAGTTTACGAAGTTGGATTTCTACTTCTTGAAATGTAATGCCTTTTATCTGTTTGAGTGTGAGATAGATGACCGGATACTGGCCCTGATGGTACATGCATTCAGGGTGGTCTGCAATAGCATAGTTTTCAAACAAGTATGCCTGTTCTTCCTCAGATTTTTCAAAAAAGTATCTGAGCATGGTCATATTCAGGGTCTTGCCAAATCTTCGAGGTCGTGGCAGCAAGGTGACTTTATTTCCCTTAATTATCTCCTGGATTAAAGGTGTTTTATCTACGAAGTATCCTCCTTCGTCTATAAATTCTTTAAAGTCATCAGTTCCGATTCTAAATTTTGGCATGCTACAGTTCCCCTCTCTCTTGTTTATTACTATCTACTTACCAGTGGATATCCATTTTGCTCAGTTATTTCTCCGTTAATTAAATGAAATCGGATTTCCATTGCAGTTTAGATCTATCCGGATTATTTCTGCGATAAATCGTTTCGTTAATGTTTGATTATACTGAAAAATGCAGGATCTTACATTTCATCGATAGGATAGTACTTCTTGAGATCTGGATCTCTTCTATCTTTCACTATTGCCCTGATATCTATCATTTATTCAATAAATGCGAAAAAACGGGTATTATATCTTGTGGTTATGTGGCTTATTAATCGTTCTTATATCGCGACACTACTCCTGGATAAAGGGATGATCGATAGTATTCTATCTAATTTCTGTGCCCCCCTTTGTTATCAAAATATGGTTGATGCCTTTAAATGTACTTAATTGGGACCTTAAATTGACACGATTAAATTGACTAATATGAACTAAATATACTTTGCACAATCGGGTTTCCCTAAAATAACCGAGTTATATAGGTTTTCATCTTATCTATTATCAGTTCAGGGTAGTAATCCCAAAATAACCCCCTGATAGTAGGTAAAACGGGGGGGTAACAACCAATGGTTTCTAAAAAAAGGGTTTAAGCCTGGGTTCTGGCTTTGATCTTTTTGAGCCTGAAGAGTTCTTCTCTTTCCATCTCATCAAGACGCATTTTGATAAAGTCCCGGGCTGCTGAGAGTTCAGGGATGACCTTGAACTCCAGGGCATTTACCCGGCGTTTGGTACTCTCGATCTCATCAAGAAGCCGCTTCATCGTTGTTTCGATCTCAGCACTCTTGATAATTGCCTCGACGAGTTCCTCAAAGGCTTTTGCGGTATCATCGATGACGGGGGTGGTCCCGATCACACCATACCCGCGATCCGCGATCCCCTTGCGAACCTGGGTGGAGGCGATCTCCGGAACCACAACACCCATGATATTCTTACTTTTCAGCGTGATATCGGGGTTTTCCCGAACAGAGAAAGCAGCTGCTTTCACTCCGATACTTCCTTCGATAGTGTTGGCAATTGCCATCATCTGCTGTGCACGCTGGTAATTCATAAGCAGGGCGCCACGTGAGTCACGTGCCTGCTCCAGAATCTTGAAGAATTCCATAATGAGTCCATCGCGCTTCATCTTGAGGATCTTATAACCGTTCTGGGAGAGTTTGATCTTCCGCTTCGTGTCGATAAACTCAGACCGGGTCGGCTTAATATCTTTCAGCGCCATGGAGTCTCACTCCGCCTTTTTGCGGTATTTGGGATGATACTTCTGGATCGTTTCACGGTCAATACGCCCGAGCTGTTCTTCTGCCATATCCTTGAGGAGATCCCAGCCGAGGTCAAGAGACTCTTCGATCGTTCGGTTTTCGTCTTTGCCCTGTCGGACGAAACGTTTCTCAAATTGATCAGCGAAGTCAAGGAATCCACGATCTCTCTCAGAGAGAGCATCCTTTCCAACGATGGCCACAAGTCCTCTCAGATCCATACCCTCTGCATATCCTGCATACAGCTGGTCTGAGACCTTCTTATGGTCCTCACGGGTGAATCCTTTCCCGATACCAAGGTTCATCAGACGGGAAAGTGATGGTAAAACGTTGATCGGTGGGTATATACCCTTACGATGGAGATCACGGTTAACCACAATCTGCCCTTCGGTAATGTATCCTGAAAGATCAGGAATCGGGTGAGTAATATCGTCACCTGGCATCGTCAGGATAGAGAGCTGTGTTACAGACCCTTTCTTCCCTTTGATGATACCGGCACGCTCGTACAATGACGCAAGGTCAGTGTACATGTATCCCGGATATCCACGACGACCTGGCACTTCTTCACGTGCTGCACCGATTTGACGGAGTGCTTCACAGTAGTTGGTCATATCTGTCAGGATGACCAGTACGTGGTATCCAAGTTCGAATGCAAGGTATTCTGCGGTAGTCAGAGCCAGACGCGGGGTGATGATACGCTCAACTGCCGGATCATCTGCAAGGTTCAGGAACACGACCGCGTGCTCAAGTGCACCGGTTCGCTCGAACTCAGCCATGAACTGGTTCTCTTCTTCCTTGGTGATACCCATTGCAGCGAAGACGACTGCGAACTCTTCATCAGAACCTGGAACTTTAGCCTGACGGGCGATCTGCAGAGCGATTTCGTTGTGTGGCAGACCTGCTCCTGAGAAGATTGGAAGCTTCTGGCCACGAACAAGTGTGTTCGTCAGATCAATAGTTGAAATACCGGTCTGGATAAATTGGCGTGGTGATGCCCGTGCCCATGGGTTGATTGCAGCACCAGTGATCTCAAGCCGCTTTTCTGGAACGATATCTGGTCCGCCGTCTTTTGGCTTTCCTGCACCGGAGAGGATACGACCAAGCATATCCTTGCCCACCGGCATCTTAATCGTCTCACCAGTAAATCTGACACCACTGTCCTTTCCGATACCGGTAGTAGTCTCGAATACCTGAACGACCACGATGTCATCAGAGGTATCGAGGACCTGACCACGTTTCTCAGTTCCATCAGAGAGAACGATGTTGACAAGTTCCTGGTATCCGATTGGCTCAGTCTTTTCAACAAAGACGAGTGGACCGGCTACCTGGGATATTGTCCGATATTCCTTCATCTAAACCGCCTCCCTGAGCCTGGTGAATTCGGTCTCCATACCTTTCATAATCCGGTCCATCTCAGGTTTGTAGTCCTTGATGTACTTGACCTGTGGGAGATCCATTTTTGATTTCAGTCCGGTGATCTGTGCGGTCATTACACCTGCTTTCAGAGCAGTGTTAGATTGATCTGAATAGTATCTGATCGCCTTCAGAATGTCGAACTGTTTAACCATGTCACAATAGGTGTCAACCGGGTCATATGCATTCTGCTGCAGGAAGATCTCACGAAGCATACGTGCTACTTCAATAGTGACCTGCTGCTCATCAGGGAGTGCGTCTGAACCAACAAGCTGAACGATCTCCTGGAGTTCGGCCTCTTTCTGAAGAACTTCCATTGCCCAGGTTCGAAGCGGGTTCCACTCTGGTGAGACATTCTCATCATAGTATGATCCAAGTGAATCAAGGTAGAGTGAGTATGAGTTCAGCCAGTTGATAGCAGGGAAGTGACGACGCTGGGAGAGCTTTGCGTCAAGTGCCCAGAAGCACTTTACGATACGCAGGGTGTTCTGGGTAACCGGCTCAGAGAAGTCACCACCTGGTGGTGAAACGGCACCGATAACGGTGATAGATCCGCTGTCCTTGTTAAGGGTGTTTACAAGACCTGCACGCTCGTAGAACTCTGAGAGACGTGCTGCAAGGTATGCAGGGTATCCTTCTTCACCAGGCATCTCTTCAAGACGTGATGAGATTTCACGCATTGCTTCTGCCCACCGGGATGTGGAGTCTGCCATCAGGGAGACATCGTATCCCATATCACGGAAGTACTCGGCGATGGTGATACCAGTATATACTGATGCTTCACGGGCTGCAACCGGCATGTTTGAGGTGTTAGCGATGAGCACCGTCCGCTCCATGAGCGGTCTTCCGGTCTTAGGATCTTCAAGTTCAGGGAACTCGGTAAGAACCTCAGTCATCTCATTTCCACGTTCACCGCAACCGATGTAGACGACTATCTCTGCATCAGACCACTTTGCAAGTGACTGCTGGGTAACTGTTTTTCCTGAACCAAAAGGTCCGGGAATTGCAGCAGTTCCACCTTTTGCAACCGGGAAAAGACCATCAAGGATACGAAGACCGGTGATGAGTGGGATAGTCGGGTTGAGTTTCTCGGTAACTGGGCGTGGAACACGGACCGGCCACTTCTGCATCATGGTGATCTCTTCACCATTTTCGAGGATACAGATGACATCATCGATGGTGTAAGAACCACTTTTGATCTCTTTGACCTTACCGCCTTCAGAACGTGGAGGAATCATTACCTTGTGGACAATGTTTGTCTCCTGCACTGTTCCGATGATCATTCCTGGCTTTGCGACGTCGCCGGCCTTTACAACCGGTACAAACTCCCACTTCTTTTCATGTGAAAGTCCTGGTGCGGTAACACCACGCTCGATAAAGCTGCCCATCTTCTCTACAAGTACTTCGAGAGGACGCTGAATCCCATCGTAAATACTGGTAAGCAGACCGGGTCCGAGTTCAACGGAGAGTGACAGTCCGGTGTTCTCGACCGGCTCACCGGGCTTGATACCTGACGTATCTTCATAAACCTGGATGATGACATCATCACCCTTGATCTTGATGACCTCCCCCATCAACTTCTCGGTCCCGACCTTTACCACATCGTACATGTGGGCGTCGAGATTGACTGCAGTGACCACAGGCCCTGCAATCCTCTTTAAAACACCCTTATTGCGTTTTATTTCCACAGATCTACACCCACTGATCGTTTAATTCTCTCCCGCATTGACAGCCCTCCTTCCTGTTCTCCCAAAGAGATTACGGTTGGGTGAACGGAGTTTTCAAGGGTCGTACGGAGCCTCGGTGGTATTTTTCCCATATCGCTGCTGCTCATAACCAGGATACCGATGTCGCTGTTATCAAGCACCCGGTTCACCTGCTCAACAACCTTCTCTTCAGACTCGGCGGCATAGGTCTTGGTGACCCCGGCCAGCCTGAACCCGAGGATGAATTCACTATTCCCGATAACCGCGATCTCCATTTCAGATCACCAGGTACTTCGCGATAGTATCACCTGCAAGTTTAGACTCCTTCCCCCGGGCAATTGCCCGCAGGTTGAAGACTTCATATTTCTTCTTCTCGAGGTACACCAGAATCGGATGAATCGAGAACGGGTTAATTTTGGAAAGTTGTTCCATGCGGTCGAGCTGGGTTTTGGTAAGTTCAGCATCTACTTCCTGCTCTGACTTCTCGGTTCTGAGGTCATCAAGTGCTGATAACAGAGCTTTGGCCTTGATACGAGCCTGAATAGCATCAATAACCTCATTTCTGCTTCCCATCTGGCTCATCTGCTGAAGTTCATCAGGTGAGAAACTTGAGCCGGGAATGAAGAATTCACGTGCATCTTCTTCATACCCGTCTCCTCTTATTCGGAAGAGGGTTTTGATGTTCTTAACATCTATTTCCAGCTGAACAAACTTGAGGAACTGACTTCCTCCTTTCACGCCACGACGAGCAATGGTAAGAAGGTCGGCATATAGTTGTTTATAAAGCTCATTTTCGAGTTTTGCAAACGATCCAATTGCACAACCTTCTGAGAGTTCTGATGCGATGGTGGGGTACATTTTCCACCCTTTCAGTGCATCAGCTACCCTTTCACATGACTCTTCATTAAGAACCCGGTCAAGGACAACCCGATCTAAACTACCGGCTGGAATAAGTACTTCCTTAATTTTTCCTTCCTTCATCCCCTGCATTTTTCCGCGAAGGATGGTCAGGACATTGTAGATATCCCAGCGCCGAAGGTATGCCATCGTGAACTCCTTCAGCGCTCCGGGAGCAAGATCGATGACCCGCTGGTACTCTTTTGCCAGATTCCATGAAAGAGCGACTTCTATGAGATCAATCCCTTCAAAGGAAGTTCCCAGTTCATCTACTTCTTTCTGGTACTCTGTCTCTCCGATTATCCGGATGATTTCAGGAAGGCTCATGTTGAGCATACGCTGGTACTCATCAGGGGCGAGCAGCTTGGCTTTCCTTACCCGCAGCCTGGTGCTGACATAGATGTAAGGTGCCGGACCACCCGTATTCTGAACCATTTTTTATCCCCCTGATAGTTAAGCGAAGAGTATATCTGACGCGTCTTTAAGTCCTGACTCCCATACCTGACTCATGAAGGTACGGTAACTAAAGTCTACCTGTAGCTGACCGTCGATACTCTCAACAATGATCCCGCCATCGATACCAATCACGGATCCAAATGAATAAGCACTAAAATTTGAATCCTTCAGAACTTCTTTCAATGCTTTTTCATCACGTGCACAACAGCTGACCGTTCCTTTTGGAATTTCAGCGCTGGCTTTTTTAAGGAGCGATGAAATTGCATCTTTGTGAAAGGACTCAGGCATACTGGTTATGGTATCGAGTGCCTTGCGATAGACATCATCCATTAACTCCTTTTGAGTGTTGAGGATCTGGCGTTTGACGATGAGGTGTCCGGCTGCTTCTTCCTGGGAAATGATATGTGAGGTGGATTTCTCCGCCTCTTCCCTGGCAGCAGCTTTAACTACCTCAGTCTTTTGCTGTGCTTCACTCAGGATTTCGACCTTTTTTGCATCTGCATCCCGGGTTATTACATCAGCTTCAACCCGTCCTTTATCCCTGATCTCTGCAACGACTGCATCCAGTCCCATATTTTATCCTCACTCACTGGAACATGAGAAGGAGTGCCACGACAAGACCGAAGATAACGATGGTTTCAGGAAGCACGGTAAAGAGAAGGGCAAGACCGAACATGTCCTTATTCTCTGCGACAGCGCCCATTGCTGCTGCTCCGATACCCATCTCACCAAGCCCTGAACCAATACCTGCAAGACCGACTGCGAGACCTGCGCCTACTGCCTTGAGTCCTGCTGCCGATGCTGCTGCTGCTGCTACTTCTACTGCTACTGTTTCTGCTGACATATTTAAATCTCCTTTTACTCCTTTAGTTCTGTTCAGTTAGTTTTCTAATCATTCCAAATGGATTGTATTTCTTTCCTCCACCACGATAGAATTTGGTGAAGAATTCAACATAATGCAGACGAAGGGGATGTAGTCCGCCGCCCAGGATACCAAGAGCTGTATTGAGCGTATGTCCAAAGAGGAAAACAACAACCCCAACGATAATCAGGACGATTCCTAACGGGGTAAGGTTCTCAAGCTGCGGGTTGATGATCAGGCCTATCGCGATGAAATTGGTAACTAGTGCGATGGCAACAGATGAGAGTCCTACCGCGATAAGACGCGTATACGAGAGCACGTGACTGATGATAGTTGGAACTTCCATAAGATCCAGAACGTTTTCACGTGCGATGAATGCGAGACCGAGAATAAGCATGATTGCCCCTGCAATGGTTGCAATGTTCAGGCCGCCTGCCAGTTCCGGCATTGTGGTCAGATCAGGCATAAGCATGATCGGGAACTTTGACCAGATCATGATTATAATTCCCCACATTACAAGGATCCATCCGATGTTTGCATACATCTTCAGGGATTTATGATGTCCATGCTCCATACGGGACGCATTCAGGGCTCCCCATATTCTGCCCAGTGAGATGTGCAGAATTCCGATCCAGATTGATACCACTAAAAGTTGTGGAATCGCGGACGCATGGTGCACTGCGCCTTCTGTTGCCACTCCTATTGGGATATGGCGTGAGAACCAGAGCGGGGCCCATGGAAGGGAAAACCCTAAAAATTCAGAGAAAATTACACCAAAGATGATACTGCTGACACTGCAGTTGCGCAGGACATTTATGAGCTGTGTACCTGCTTCATTACCTTTAACCATGGAACGAAGTCCAAGGCTCATTATGAGCAGGATTGCACCGTACCCGACATCACCTAAGATCAAACCGAACATAATCGGGTAGACGATTGACATCAATAGTGTCGGGTCTACTTCGGTGTACTTAGGGCGTGAATAAATGTCCATGAAAAGTTCACTTGGATGTGCAAAGTCAGGATTGTTGTATTCAACCGGTGGACCATCATTATAGTCCTCGATCTCAAGCTCGGTAACATACACTTTACCTGCACATACCCGGTCAAGGTTTTCATAGACCTTTGTCACCTGATCACCCGGAACCCAGCCTACCACTGCAAATGCCAGATCGGTAGTTGCAAATCTGAGTGGTGCTTCTGCCTGTTCAATGTCTGAAGTCAGAAGTTCTTCTGATGACATTAAAAAGTGCTGGTGCTTCTCCTTTATTACACCCATCTTTGCTGTAAGAGTTTCAATCTCAGCATTAATGGCTGCGATCTTCTTCTCATGTTCAGCGATTACTGCGGGTGCATACCCTGTCTCTTCAGGGATGGCTGCTTTTTGTAGCTGTACATCAAGAAGACTTCTCTCAACTGCCGGTAAATCCGTGTTTTTCACTGCCAGGGTAATAAATGCCCCGGTTTTCAGTGGGTTTACCCAGATTTCATGAGGAACAGTAATAGTAACCTGCCCTTTTACCGTGCCTGCCAGACAACTGACCGAATCATATCCACGCAGGAGTTCCATTGGAAATGGTGCATCTATAAAGGGTTTAAGTGCCTCAATCCGTTGTTCATACTCCTTTGCAGAAATCTCCAGTTTTGTTCGCTGGGAGAGAAGCTTTTCGACTTCTTCAGCGATTGTAGGAAGATCCTGCTCGATGCTCCGCTTGAGTTCCTGGATTCGGGCTTTTGCCACTGTATCTGTCTGGTTTGATCCGATTCCAAATGCACTTGCGATGGATCTGATCTTAACCAGACTTGATGATATCGTGTCAGCCCCTTTCATCGGCATACCGATCTTAAAGCCGTCCCACTGTTCATCTCCTTTCTCGACATAGTCATCGATATGGAATATGTTCAGCCGGTACAGTTCGGTAATAACCGGTTCTAGTTGCTGTTTGGATGCGACTATGAGCAGTTTGCTCATCGGTTTAGGCTGAAACATTGAGCTGCTCCTTAAAGCGTGTGACAAGCAGATCCACGGCCTTAGCGAGGTTCTGCCGCCCTCTGCTCTCAAGAGCTACTGCTTCAGCCTTCCCGTCACTGATGATTTTGTCATGCCTCATTGTTGCCTGACTCCGGGCATCGGTGATCTGCTGCTTTTTGAACTCTTCCGCATCCTCCTGAACCTTACGAATCAGGTTATCAGCCTCCAGCTCGGCACTGGCAATTACAGATTTGCGCTGCTCCTGTGCCTGCGAAATCATCTTTTTGTACTCTTCTTCTGCGTTCTTGATATCCTTCAGGACCTCAATTTTCATCCAACCCTCCTCTCAATTATGGTACAACTATAAAGTGGACAGAGATCAGTATATTTGTTTTTATTTTGTATTTTGCGAGGACTTTATCAGACAAATTCTGAACGATTCAATAGGCTTATATGTATGAATTAATGCAATTTGAAGATTAATGGCGCCATTTCGCTTTATTTTGGAAATACGGTCCTATTTTTCATATGATTCACGTCCTGGTATCAGGACTTCTGAAAAATATAAACGAACAACATTAAACGCTAACCTGCACAATGTAATCGTATGCCTTTGCGGAGTGAATATCGGTGAACCTGGATTCTGCACTCGGGTTGGTAATCAGGGATTTTGCAGCAGGTCAATATTCTGCACGCGTCCGGATAGATGACCCGGATCCTGCTGCCCGGCAGATTGCTGATCAGGTTAACCGGCTGCTGGATAACGTGAATGAGATTATAGTCGCAAAAAATAATGATATTTCTGATAATAAGCGCATTCTGGCTTATTATTCTGAACACCTTGAAAATCTGGCCAAAGGAATGAAGGGTCTTGCAACCGGAGATACAATGTCTTCATTTTCTTCATTCCGGGCAGCAAAAGATGATCCTTCCATACATGATGCATACCTGAAGATTTCAGCAATTGATAAGTCTGCAGAAGAAGTGAGGGGCGCTGTTTTGGCGCTCTCGCAGGACATATCTCATCTATCACAGGAAGTTTCTGGAGGAAAACTCACCTGCCTGATTGATACCTCTCGTTATAAGGGTGAGTACCAGAAGATTGCATCCTCGGTAAATGAGGCCCTGCTCGCAATAAACCAACCTTTGCAGGAGTTGCTTCGTGTTGCCACCCGGTATGCTGCATATGATTTTGGTGCCCGAATTTCCTCATCAGTCAGGATTGCAGGTGACTGGGCACCGTATAAAGAAGCGATGGATCTTATCGGTGCTCAGATAAACGATGCATTCAGTTCAATAAATCAACAGGTTATGGAACTTTCTGCCAATGCCGAGCAGGCAAATGCAAGTGTACAGGAAGTTGCTAATAATTCAGAGCAGGTTGCACATAATTCTGACGCGGTTTCACAAAATACTGAACAGAGTGATGCCGGAGTCAGGCAGGTTCTTCGGGCAATGGAAGATCTTTCCGTAACTGTCGGAGAGGTCTCGCAAAAAGCAGAGTCCGTATCCCGCATCGCGCAGGAGTCAACGAACCTCTCACGTGAAGGTTCAGAGTTTGCTAAAAAGGCAGAAGAAGGGATGGGGGTGATTACAAAGAGCGCAGAAGATGTTGATACAATCATTGGTGAGATTCAGCAGGAGATGAAGAAGATCAATGAAATCGTCCGGTTGATCACTGAAATCGCAAACCAGACAAACCTGCTCGCACTAAATGCTGCTATCGAGGCAGCACGTGCCGGTGAGATGGGAAGAGGATTTGCTGTTGTTGCCGCAGAAGTAAAGGCCCTCGCTCTTGAATCGCGCAAGTCTGCTGAAAAGATTACTGATATGATTGGTAATCTTCAGAAAAAATCTCAAATTGCTGCAGATGCAGTGTCAATGACATCTACGGCGGTTCAGGATGGAAATGTTATGCTGTCAGACACACTTCGTATCTTCGGACGTCTGGTTATATCTGTTGAAGATATCTCCAATAATATTGAGCAGGTCGCCAGTATGAATGAAGAACAGGCTGCAGCAGTTGAGGAGATAACCAGTAGTATGCACGAAGTTTCAGCAATGCTTAAGGATACGGCAAAGGAAGCGATTGATTCAGCACATGCAACCAGTGAAACCTCTGCATCTGTTAACCAGCTCAGAGTTATCGTAGATCAGGTTTCCGGCATTTCCGAGCAGATTTCGGTTTCAATGTCCCGGTTTCAACTTTGATGTGAATAAACAAAATCAGAAAGGATTAGAACTATAAAATTCTGACACTGATCTGTTTTAATCAGGTACTCGGGTCCCTGCGGGGGGTAGGGATGGATCTTGCGCAATCAATACTTAAAGAATTAATTACTCTTCAGAAAAAAAATGAAGAATTAGCCAGGATAATCACAAAACTTGAGCATGAATCTGATATCATTATACAGCAGTTTGAGACAAAAATAGAAGAGTTAAAAAAATGTCTGAAACATGAGCAGGATGATAAACTACGCGCATCACGCCGGTATGATGAAGAAATCAGGGATCTTCAATCATCGAAAGACGCGCTGATTCACGAGATATCAGACGTCAGAGAAACGTTCCTGTCACGAATCAGTCATCTTGAAGAGAAAAACGGCGTTCTGACTGAAAGACTGGCTATCAGGGAGAAGGAATTTTCAGACCTGATCCAGGAAAAAGAAGAGATTATCTCTCATTTTGCACAGGATCTCAAAACGCTGGATGTTGCACTATCTGAGCGGGAAAAGTCTGCTGAGAGTGAGCGTGAGGTTCTCACATCTCAAGTACAGGCTTTAACAGATTCATTGAAACAGGATCACACTCAGTTTATTGCAATCATTGAGCAGAAAGATCTTGAGATACAGGCGGTTCAGGGTGATTTGACTTCTGCCAGGCAGCATCTTCACGAGTTTCAGGATCGTGAAAAAGCCTTGGAACAGAAATTACATGAAACCAATGATCACTTTAATCATCTTATCCACACCGAACGGCAAATCAGAGATCGGGAATTAAAAGAGCGTGATGAACGTATCCGAATTTCTGAAGAAGCGCATACACTGGCTGAGGAGACGATACACAGGCAGGAATATCAGTACCGGGCTGAGAGAGAAAGTGCTGATCATGAAATCGCTCGTCTTAATAGTACCATCTCTGAATTTATCCTTCAAGAAAAGAGATATCAAGAAAATATCGAGAATCTGGAATCAGATCTACAATCCCGTATCGGTTTATACGAAGAACAGTTAAAAAATCAGGAAGAAAAATTTTATCAGGAAACTTCGTTACTAAAACAATCTCTCAATTTTCTTACTGCCGAGTTTGAACACTCAACTGCGAAGTATGATTCAGAAGTTCACAACCTGACGCAGGATCGGGAATTACTTTCCAAGCAGGTTCAGGACCTTACTCTCTCACACCGTCATACTGAAGCAGAACAAAAGGAAATCATCACTACTCTTAAGCAGAGTATTTCTGATCTTACCGCTGAAAAAGCGCAATTAATCCGTCAGATATCAGATATTCTTGCTGAACCTGCACGTCTGAAAAATATACTTAAACAGACTGAAAAATCCTTTGAAAAGGAGCGAATCGCTCTTCATGATGAAATTTCACTGTTGCGGGTTCATAATGATGAGGCAGAAAACACACATAATCGTGAACTTAGCCGCATTCAAAATCTTCTCACCAGTACAATGCTGGAAAGGGATCAGATTTCTTCTGCGAAGCAGGAACGTGATGAATACTATCGGGATGAAATTACCCGACTCCATTCTGAAATATCTGTTCTTCACAGTAATGCCAGATCACGCGAAGAGCACCTGAAAAAAGAATTAGTTGAAAAAGATTCCCGGATCGCTGTCTTATCTATGAATAATGAAGCCATCAGGACAGAAGCAGAACGAGTTCGAAGTCAGCTCGGAAATCTTCAGGAGATTATCAGAGCTGAAAAAGATGAATCTGTTCATGCCCTTTATCGTGAAATTACCTCTCTTGAGGAGAGACTTGCAGATAAAAATGCAGAAGCTTCATCCCTGTCTGAAAGACTGCTTCGCCTGGATGCTGAAAACACCCGTTTAATTCAGGCATTATCCCAGGCAACCACTCATGGGATTTGCGTGCAGTCTGATGAATCTGGGCTAGAACCAGATAAGTCTGCTATAGTTCCTGATGCAAGAAAACGTGAGCTATCAGCCTATGTAGTGGATCTTGAAGATCCTACCCGGGCAGCAGGCGCTGCAGAAAACCTAATCGCTATGGGGTGTGACATTGTGGAGCACTTAATTCCACTGTTACATACTGGTTCGATACAACGAAGGGTCTGGATAGCCGTTGTGCTCTATGAATTCAATGATAACCGGGCAACCCTGCCTTTAATGAAACTCCTGGAAACACCGAAGGTTCATTTCAGAGAGCTTATTTGGGAAGCTAAAAACCAGTATCACACGCGAATCCGGATGGGAACGGGCCCTTCTGAATCTGCGGCATTAAGGCCCGGTTCTGGTGGTCCCGGTGGGTTTGCAGCATTAAAATAGTTAAAATGCTAAATTGAATGCAAGAAGGCCGCAGATGATTAAAATACAACTGTGCTTAACTCCTGCTTTGATTGATGACTCTCCCATCATTCCTGCAATAAGACCTGAAAATAATCCCTGAACCAGACAGGTATGATACAAAATCCGGTCAAGTACACTTAGTGACAGTGTCCCGACATTTGCAAGAGGGCCTGCCATTGAGAGACCTTCCTTACTCTGTTCTGCAAGCACAGTAAGAAATTGTGTTGAAATAACTCCTATTACAAAGATAAAGACAAAAAAGGATAGGTATACGATTGCAGTATAGATGAACATCTCCGAAAGGCGGTCACGCTTTAATAGTTCGCTCATTCGAGCGTCATCTGCTGCGATTCGTAGCAGGTCAGAGATTGAACTGCTCATTGTAGATGCTTTGGTAATGAGGGTTACTGTTCGTGCTATCAATGCGGTTCTGATCCTGAGTTCAAACCGGATGAGTGCATCGCTGAAATTTGCTCCCCAGAGGATATCGCGCTGAATATGTCTGATCTCGTATGCAAGAATTCCCAGGTTGGCTTTAGCCATGATTGATATTGACTGGGTAAGTGTCAGACCGACTTCATTGATTCCTGCCATTCGCTCAAGAAAATCAGGGATAAATGATTCCATCTTTCTGATTTTACCGTTCCACAATGTATAAAAAACTGCAAACGGGATCATGACGATGAGAAGCGCTATCATAAACTGGTCATCGACTGCAATAAGCATCTCTTCAAACGTTCCATCCGGCATGGTTAGAAGTGTTATTGTGAAGTAGATTATCGCGACAGGAACCGAAAAATAGAATGACAATTCTGGTTTTTCAACAAACCCTTTTACCGGATGCGACAACCACTTTTTAAGAATACGATACTTATCAAACCGCGCAATTGCAGCAAAGAGGTGTTCTTCACCTTTTTTCTCTCTTACTCTGACATCTGAATACTGGTTCAGCCATTTGGCCTTTACATATTTGATGGCTGTTTCATCTTTGATTGAGATGGTATCAATCATCAGAATAAAGATCATGGAACCGATGGGTAGAACCACATATCCAATGAGTGAAAGCTCAATTATCGCAGACTGACCAAGCATACCCATTACTACCATTATGGTGATCAGGAAAAGTGGGCCGGCGATGAAGATTGTTACATATATTTCGCCAACAAGACCGAGGAACTGCAGAAATTCTTTTTGTTCATATTTTGCTTCTTCCTGAAGCAGACGAACACGATCTCTTAAAAATTGAGCAAGATCACCGCCGCTTTCAACGGTAGAAATCATATCCTGCAGGAAATCTCTCATCTTCTCTGAAGGGGTAGTCTCACTTAGATGCCTGAGTGCATTTACCACATCATATCCGAAAAAATCTGCATCCCTGACAACTTGTCTGAACTCATATGCAACCTCTCCATATATGGCTGACATCTCAGAGAGTGATCGAAGAATAGTAAGAAGCTCTGCTCCTCCTCGTCGCATTGCATACATATATGAGACGGCATTATGCAGCCCGATATTAATTTTCGTAGTGCGGGTAGTTTTCACAAGTGACGGGTAGAGCAGAATAGCCTGATATCCTATGTATGAACCGATAATAAAGAACCCGATGGAAGTGATTATCTGGATGATGAAAAAGATTTGAAGGCTCGGATTTTCAACATCAAAGTTCAGATTAAAAACATTATAAAGTTCTGGATTAATACCCAGATTATAGGTGAAAAGAAATGAAGCAAGAAAAAAACCAAGTAGTGATAACACCAGACCTGATGCAAACCCAATGATCAGAGCCTGCCTGACATATTGTTCGATCGTAACACCAGCTCTGATTGAGTTGATATTTTTTCTGACTGCAACAAATTTTTCCGGTTTTCTTGCAATCCATTTTCTGACAACGTTCTGTCCGGTCATGTCGCAATCCTGCTGAGATCGTTTAAATTCTCAAGGACGCGATCTTTGTCGGTATAATATGCCTGAATTATCTTTGTGAAATTTATGTAATCACGAAGATCCTGTGCTTTTATCGCGTTCAGAACCTGTTTCCTTCTCTCCATCTCATCAAGAAGTACTTCACGACTCCATCCGTTCAGCGTTGCAATATCTCCAAGAACCTGTGATCTTCCGGTATATCTGTATAAATCTGTCAGGGGTTCATATTCAAAGACAGTATTGACCATGATGTTCCCTGTTGCAGGATCGATTCCGGCAATCTCCACAATCTCTTCACAACGCCTGACCCGGTCAGCTCCGATTTGAATCTGTTTCTGGATACTGAGTACATTGAGGGCCTGAAGCATATTTCTAGGAACATTGAGTGGTTCATTTTCCAGGCGATGAATTGCTGCATCAACATTTCCTGCGTGCATTGTAGAAAATGTGGTATGGCCGGTGTTCATTGCCTGAAACAGTGTCTGTGCTTCATGACCTCTGACTTCACCGACAAGGATATACTCTGGTCGTTGCCTCATCGCGGCTTTAAGGAGCATAAACATATCAACCTGAGTTCCTCCTTCAGCGATTGAATCACGGGTAATACTTGCAATCCAGTTTTCGTGGGAAAGGGTTAGTTCGCGCGTATCTTCAATGGAAATTACTTTTGCGAGCGGGGGAATAAAGAGCGAAACTGCATTTAGTGAAGTGGTTTTGCCTGATGCAGTTCCTCCGATAAATACAAGACTCATGTTGTTCTCGATAGCCATCCAGAAGTAGGCCAGCATATCTGCATTGAAGGTCTTCAGATCCATGAGATCGATTGGGGTAAATGGTTCTTCACGGAATTTGCGTATGGTAAATGATGTTCCCCGTGAGGTTACTTCAGTTCCAAAGGTGAGTTGAAGACGGGATCCTTCCGGCAGCGTTGCGTCAATGAGCGGATTTGCGGAAGAAATATGTTTTCCTGATCGCTGAGCTAGTGTTACCGCAAGAGATAACAGAGCATCTTCCTCGAATTTTATATTAGTTTTTATATTCTGTTCTTTGCGATGAAAAAGAAAAATTGGGATATCATTACCGTCACAGGATATATCTTCAATATATGGATCTTCCATCAATGCGTTAATCCGACCCCACCCGATATAATTTCTCATCAGGTAATATTCTAGTTTAAAGAGAGATTCCTGGCTTAACGAAACTCCATAATATTTTATCAGGTCAATAACTTTGGTCAGGAGCAGATATCTCTGATTTAATCCGATCTCTTCATCGGTGAGGATTAGAACATCACGAAGATCTTCATGAAGGCGCTCAAGTAATTCGTATTCAAACGGAGTTAAAACCGGTTCAAAAAGTAGATATTCTTTAAGCCGTGTTTTTATATTCCGTGCAATAACCACAAGGGCGCGTCCGGGATCTGCCCAGTATTCGCGAACATTAACATATTCTGAAGGGAGATCAACCTCAACCAGGGAACCATGTTTCTCTAAAATATAATCTTCAATTTCGGTTTTACGGGATAATGTAAATTTTTTTAAGAATTTTTTAGGATAGTTCAGGTCACGGCTTTCTTTATCAGTACCAAGAGCAGATGCGAGTTCTTTTTGCCTGACAACTGAATGTTCTTCATCCGGTTTTATCAGCGGTTCTATTTTTACTCTGGTAATTTTCCCTGGTTTTTCCAAATCCTTATGCTGAACCTCGCGGTCTTTATTGCCTTTCTTTATACTAATAAATGGAATGAAATTTTTTATTGATTGAAGGCCTGATTTCTGGTTTGTATCTGTTTTTTTTAACGGAAAAAAATGTGGCATTCTGATAGTGATAGTATTTTTCTTCTTCCCGCTAGATCCGGTTTTTTTCTCTTGTTTGATCTTTCCTTCTACAGCCCCTGCCATGATTCTACTCGCCAGATATGATTACCCCTGAATGTATCCTGTATATCAGATTAGAATTAGCTATCATCTGATAAATAACGGTTAGGATTATTTAATTATTTAAACTCGGCAGTATTATGAAATAATATACGCGAATATACACTATTCATTATGTTATATGTTATTCTCCATACAAAATTCAATAATTCATATTTAGATTGTATGCAGATAGAGAGAATATAAGTAAAATTATGAATACTACTGCTAACTGCTATCTCTTGGAGAAAGGATGTTTATTGATCTAAAGCAACATATGCCAACCGGCCTTTCGACACTCGATCCGGTGTTTGGGGGGGGTATTCCCCCGGGTTCAGTTGTCCTCCTTAAAGGGGATATTGGATCCGGAAAGATAGAGTTCGCATATACTTCACTTATATATCTCTCCCTCATGATGCCACGAGATCCTGCTCTGGATAAATCAATTATCATCCCTTCCGAAATAAGATATGTTACGGTTACCAAGATGCGTGAGGACATTCTCCGGGAGATCGGAGACTCCTTTGCCTCTGATCTTTTAGAGAACATTGATATGGTCCAGTTTGATGATCTCTCTGACATTTATTTTGATTCGAGTCTGGTTCCAATTGGATGGTATTCAGATTATGAGGATATTATTGAGCGGATGGAAAAGCGTAGAAGAGTACATGACAATATTTTAACAACTCTTGCTGATATGCTCAGCGAAGTTCCAAAGGAGAGTCTGATAATACTGGATTCCCTGACCGAAATCGCAACGCAGCATATATCTGCCGGGACCTGGCCTGATCTTACTGCATTTCTCCGGGGTTTGCAGCGGGTCGCAAAAAAATGGCGTACTACATTCTATCTGATTCTAACCAAAGGAATTCTGAATCAGTGGCAGGAGATCGAAGTTGCTGATGCGGTAGACGCAGTAATTCATTTCAGGTGGGAAGAATCTTCAACTGCCAAACGGCAGCGTATTCTGTACATCGAGAAGTTCAGAGGTGTTCTGATTCATCTTGAAGACCGTGAAATGGTCAAATTTGCAGTAAATATCTCCCCATTGCGTGGGTTTGAAGTGAGTAATATCAGGGTAATTATATGACTACTGACCGGATTACATTTGGAATTAAAGGTCTTGACGAGATGCTTTCCGGTGGGCTGATTCAGGGTACTGTTGCTTCAGTCATAGGTCAGTACGGATGTGGTAAAACAAATTTTGCCCTGTACTTTTTGTGGTCCGGCCTGTTAAACGGAGAAAATGTTATATTTATCACTCTTGAAGAGCGTACAAGCCGGATTGAGTACTATATGACAGATAAAGGATGGGATATCTCTCCGTATCTGGGTTCATCACTTACGATTGTTAATCTGGATCCATCTGATTTCAACCTGGCAATAAATAGTGTGAAAAATGAATTGCCTGAACTTATCAGACGCAAAGGTGCCAGAAGGGTGGTAATTGATCCGGTATCGCTCTTTGAAGATCTCTTTGATAATGATGCCACCCGCAGAAGAGAGATGATGCGGTTTCTTGAGAGTTTGCGTGATTTGAACTGTACAGCCCTTCTGACCAGTGAAGCGGATCGATCAAATAATTACTCCAGCCGGTACAATCTGATTGAGTATCTGAGTGATACAGTTATTCTTCTGCGGTACGTCCGTGCAGATGAAACAACCGATATCCATCTTGCAATTGAAGTAATAAAGATGCGGATGTCATCTCACTCACGTGAGGTAAAACCTTATGAAATACTTCGCGATGCGGTTATGGTTTACACTGAAGCGAATGTGTTTTAATTTTTTTTCAGTCCGCCTCATAGGATGTTTCTTCACCATGGGTTAATTCTTAAATCTTGTCGGTCTGATATACATTATATGCGGTTTATTTTTGGGCTGGTTTTTTTTGTTATTATCGGAGCGCTAATGAGTGCTGGCTGTACTCAGTCGCAACCTGGCACTTCTGCAAGTATGGAACAAAGCCAGGCTGCTGTCCCGACTGGTGTTGGTATCGCACCTCCATCTGCTATAGAATCGTATGCACCTCCACCTGTGGATATTGCTGTTTCTGCTCAGATTAATGAGAAGGATCAACTTGACAAGAGTATCAGTGTATTCTTCTCAGGTGGAAGGGGGCAGAAAATGGTGAGGAGTTCCTGGGTTGTTATTCAGCGCGATGATGGAAGTATTGAACGAGTCGATCTCACGCCGGAGGTTCAACATGAAGTCATCCTGAAGGGTTCTGATGGAGAAGATCTTGTTCGGGTATATGCAGAGTATTTCGATGGCAATGTCTATCAGATTGCTGAGAAAAATGTTCGGATGCGTCTGCGTGTCTGAAGACCTTTCTTTTATTTTTTGCATTGTGCAGGTATTTAGGTTAATATGGAAATATTCTGGAGAGAGATTACCTCCCAGCGAAATAGTTTTGCTGCGATATATGCCGCCTGTGAAAAGCATGGGTATGCAATCCACCCGTCTCCCTCTCCTGATGGGGATGTCACGCTCTATAGTCTGAACTCTATTCAGGCTGCAGCACCGGATTTATTAGATGAGATTGCGCATGCACCCTGTATTACAGTGGTTGGCGGACCTCATGCTTGCGCATGTTACCAGGAAATAGCAGAAATTGCTGATTATGTGGTCGTTGGAGAAGGTGAATATACTGTTCCACGACTTTTGAAAGCGATTAGTGAAAAGAGGGCGCCTCCACCGGGAGTAGCAACAAAAGAGGGGTATGTTCCAGTTGATCATACCATTATCCCTGATGCATATCCAAGTTTTTCTCGTTATAAGGGATATATAGAAATTTCCCGCGGTTGCCCCTATTCCTGCCAGTATTGCCAGACCCCATGTATCTTTGGTCACATGATGCGGCATCGAAGTCTGGATTCCATCCGGGATCATGTAAAAAATTTCAGGCAGATTCGTATGGTTACTCCTAATGCTCTTGCATATGGCTCAAATGGGATAGATGTCCGCCTGGATAAAGTTGAGAAACTGCTGAAACTATTGAAAGAGGATATGGAACGGGAGGTGTATTTCGGGACGTTTCCAAGTGAGGTGCGCCCAGAATGTATAACGCCTGAATCTGTTGAACTAATCCGGAAATATTGCGATAATAAGAAAATTCATATTGGTGTTCAGTCTGGAAGTGATGCTGTTTTATCACGTCTGTGCAGGGGACATACATGCGCTGATGCGCTATCTGCGATCGACGCAGTCAGGGACGGAGGTCTGGTGCCTGTCGTGGATGTGATATTTGGTTTTCCCGGTGAGAGCGATGAGGAACAGGAAGAGACAGTCAGGTTTGTCCGCGAGGTCTGCAAAAACGGGTATATTCATGCTCATCGGTTCATTTCTCTTCCCGGAACCAGACTCGCTGATACCGTGTCTGTACCGGTAATTCCACTGGCAAAATCCGTGCTTGGATCACTGGCTCTTGCCGGACGGGTTACCGGGTCATGGAACGAACCTGAGTTAAGGTTTTTTAGACGGGTTTCATATTAGTACTTATGTTGAAAGCGCTCCTGCTTGCAGATCTGCATGGTGAATACGGGATGGTTGAGTCATTTATGGAACTCGGACCTGATATTGTGTTCATCGCAGGGGATATTACCAATATGGGGACTGCCAAGGATGTTGACACCTGCTTCTCACGGATAGATGTTCCCAGTTTTTCTGTACCGGGAAATTGCGATCCAAAAGAAGTAGTCGATGCTCTTGAACGTTCCAGCAGTGTGAACCTTCATGGTTCAACGATGAATATTGGAAAGATATCGTTAGTTGGTATTGGAGGTTCAAATCCTACGCCATTTGGAACACCATTTGAAATGACTGATAAGCAGATCGATGACCTTCTCAAGATCCCGGTCAGCCGGATGGAGAAGGCAACCCATCAGGTTCTTATTTCGCATGTTCCCCCGCAAGGGATACTAGACGAGATTGGTGGCAACCATGTCGGCTCTGCATCAGTAAAGAAATATATTGAGCATTTTGATCTGGTCTGCTGTGCGCATGTTCACGAGCAGCGTGGTATCTTTGAAGGCGATGGAATAAAAGTAGTGAATCCAGGACCAGCTGCCATGGGCAACTGTGCGATGATTCATTTTGGTGACGATTCAAAAGATATCGAAATAAAACTGCTTACTGTTTAGAAAGAAGGAGTTCAAGGTAAGAGGAAGTAATCCTCTCTCCACAGACACCAATCTTTTGTGCCAGCGCATCGACTCGTTTTGCCGCCTCTTCTGCATTGTTCATGGTGATAAGTTCGATTTCAGTAAAATTACCCAGTCCTTGTACTTCATCAAGTGATATGGTAAAGTCTTCATACCGGTAGTACTCGCGACGCTTATTTACTTCTGCAACTGCTTTGAATCCTAAATTCGTAATGATGAGATCAAAGGTTGCTGGATCTGGTATCTCAAGGTTTAATTCCTCGCGGACTTTGGAACCTAGGATGGTATTCTTGGGTCCTTTGTATGTTACTGTGGTTTTGACCTCCGTCTGACGAAGCCGCAGAGCCTCATCAGTTATCCCGAAATCGCGGTGAGGGGCGTTGTAGTAGGTGTCGTGTTCAGTCAGCGTTTCTGAGTGCGTTCCACCCAATGCCAGTATCTGGTTTCGTATGGTTCCGGTATCGGGTACCCGGACTTTAATTTCTATCTCAAGCATTATCCTACTCTTTATCTATATGGTTCCCCATTTAATAAAGGAACCAAATATGCCTATTAAAGAAGGAGACTTTATCAGACTCAGCTATACTGGCCGGGGTTTTGGTGTAGTATTTGATACAACCCGCGAAGAAGACGCACGGGAAGCCGGAACATTTGATGAAAATCATAAATACGGGCCGATGGTTGTCTGCGCAGGCAAGCAGCATATCCTTCTCGGTCTGGATGAGGCTATCATAGGCAAAGAATTCGGGGATGAGGGAACTATTGAGATTCCCCCGGAGAAGGCCTTTGGTGAACATGAACAGGAACTCATGCGCTCGTTTGAAAAGAAGGTGTTCAAGGAGAAACCTGTAAAGGGAATGCGGGTATCAATGCCGAATGTTGGTGAAGGAACGGTAGTCAACATCATCGGTAGCCGGGTTCTTGTTGATTTTAACCATCCGCTTGCCGGGCAGACTCTGAATTATTCATTTAAGATTGAAGGGCCTGTTGAGGATCCTGTTGAGCAGATTAAGGGTCTTATTCAGATGTTTTCTGGCCTTGATACCGCTGTCACCATGTCCGAAGGTGCTGCAGAAGTGACGCTTCCGCCGGGTGTTTACTCATACAGTCGCAGATTTGTGAGTAGCAAGCCCTATATCACCGTAGCAGTTTTTGACCTGATTGATTGTGTAGAAGAGCTGCGGTATGTTGAGACATATACCAAGCCTGAAAAAAAGGCTGAAGCAGTTTCTGAATAACTAAAAAAAATCTAAAAGAGGTTATTCTTCTTTTTTTACCACCGCCGCCTTCTTGATGACAATGTCTTCTTTCGGGCGATCGTTTCTGTCAGTATTTGCTTTTCCTATGGCATCTACAACATCCATGCCGCTTACCACTTTGCCAAAGACTGCGTGGTGGCGATCAAGGTGTTTGTTGTCAACCAGGTTGATAAAGAACTGACTGCCCCCGGTGTTAGGTCCGGCGTTAGCCATCGAAATGGTGCCGCGTGCATTCCGGTTATCAGAGGTAATCTCATCTTTGATAGCATAGCCCGGCCCGCCGGTTCCGGTTCCTTTCGGACATCCGCCCTGGATCATAAATTTATCGATAATCCGGTGGAAGATGATGCCATCATAAAATCCATCTGATACTAATTTTACAAAGTTACCGGTAGTTATCGGTCTGTTTTCAGAGAGTTCTATCAGAATGTCTCCTTTGGTTGTAGACAACTGCACCCTGGTAGGTTCTGCCATACTTAGTAGTTAGGTTTCTTTGATGATAGGTTCTCTGATCAATTTATCGCCGGGTATGGTTGCTGATGCATTTCAATTCGTTGAAAGATATAATAATATTTATATTATGTGAAGAATATGATCTTCTATATATCGTGACCTAGATAATGCTCTGTGAGATGACCCTGTCCTGAAAAGTCAGGTGTAGGATGAGGGAAAAGGCTTAGCAATGTCGGGGGTTTTGATGTGGGGAGTGAAAAAATGAATGTAAAACATTTGGATAAGATGTTAATTGTTGTAGCGATGGTTGTTACAATATGCTGCGCAGGAATTGCTGGAGCAGAACCTGTGCAGGTGTTAGCAGCGGGGGATCTCGTAATCAATGCATCAAGTATGTCTGCAACTCCCAATGAGGTTTCTCTTGCTAATGGACCGAATACAATACTTTTTAATGTTACTGATATTACGGGCATTGCAGCACCGGCAGACAATTTTACCTGGATTATCGGGGGAGAAACAACGCCAATACTGGACGATCCTAAATATACTCACACTTTTACAACTCCGAATGTTTATGAAGTGTCGCTAATTGCAAATAATAGTACTTGGATGGATATACCGGGTCATTCTTTAGCAATGGATCAAAAAAATCTTGATGGCGGAGTCATTGCTTCAGTTCCTATTGAGGGTAATTTTACCAACATTTCGACAAGTATTCCCTTTCAGAAACAGTTTAATTTTGAATTTAACAATACTAAATACCGGGGTATACCTACAAATTGGGTATGGGAATTTTATAATTCTTCAGGGAAATTTGATACCCAAATAAAAACAGTGCCGATTTTTAATTATAATTTCCCGGTAATTGATCAAGATTATACCTATACTGTTAATGTTACTGCAACAAATTCTTCAGTATTTGTAGTTGATAATTTTACCACTCATCAGGTTGAAGTTCTGACCGTTCCGTTAATTGTAGCGAATTTTACTAATACACCTGAAACATGTCCTGCATTTCCAGTTGATGTGTCATTCAAGGATAATTCAACCGGATTTTTAACTGTAGATGCTCAGCGATGGGATTTTAATGATACAACCACTTCCAGTCAGAAAGATCCGATCCATCAATTCCATGTTCCTGGAAATTATAGGGTGAATTATACTGCAATTAACAATAGCTATGGGTATCAGAATTCATCACAGATGGATGTCTTTGTAACTGGGTTATTTTCTAATTTTACATATGATATGAACCCTGCATCTGGAGAGTTTATTCCAGGTCAGGGAATACGTGTCAACTTTACTAATACTGCTGTTGGAAATCCTACAAACTTTGCCTGGAATTTTGGTGATGGGGTTAATCCGGATAGTCCGATCACGTTGAGTTATGCAAATCACACGTATACTCGTCAGGGAACATTTAATGTAAGTTTGACCGTGTTTAAGGACTGTGGTGGTTCTAGAATTCAAAATACTACTATTAAACCTATTACGGTCTTTGAGACTATGATCACCAATTTCACCTATAATCCAACTTCAGGTAAGTACCCTCTGTCAGTGCAATTCCTTGATACGAGTAGTGATACTCCAATACAATGGGAATGGTGGTTTTATGATAAGGATGGAGTAACTGTACTAAATTATTCAAGCTTGCAAAATCCAAGCTGGGTATATAATTCACCTGGTATTTATCCTGTGAAATTGCATGCGGTGAATGGGAAGGGTCAAACTGGAACAAAGAGCCAGTCTATTACCCTTTATGATGGGATTTCTGCTGATTTCACCGGATCTCCGTTATCTGGTATATTCCCCCTTGATGTGCAGTTTAATGATACCTCATTACCCGCCAGTCAGGTAACAAACTGGAACTGGACGTTTGGTGATGAAAAACCTGGAAGTTCAATGCAGAATCCATCTCATACCTATGAGAGGAAAGGAAACTTTACTGTCTCCTTAACTGCATCAAACAGTGAATCCACTGATACCGAGGTGAAAGGCGGGTACATTAGCGTAGGCACTCAGATAACTCCGGATTTCACTCCAAAGGGTCTCACCCCAACACGGGCACCATTTGTTGTGAACTTTACTGATGCTTCAACTCCTGCTGATGAAGTATCGGCATGGCTTTGGACTTTTAATGATGGAACTCAGGCACAGACCGGGCGGACAATTTCGCATCAGTTCCCAGGACCTGGTGTCTACCTTGTTGATCTGAATGTGAGTAGTTTTTGGGATACTCGCAACATTACTGCTGAAGTAAATGTTACAGAGATTAAGGTTCCTCAGGCGGATTTCATCTTTTCACCAAATACTGTGAATGCAGGAGATACTGTTAACTTTGAGGATAAGTCCGTTGGATCCAGGCCTCTTACCTGGCTATGGGAATTTGGTGACGGAGGGGTTTCTAATGAACAATATCCGGATTATGTATATCAGTATGCAGGCAGGTATTATCCGAAATTAACCGTTACAAATGAATATGGGGAAGATTCGAAGACCTCAACACTTCCGGTATCTGTGAGAGGTCCTGTTATCCCCTCATTCATCACAGATAAACCTGACTGGTGGAGTGTCATCAATCAACCGGTGACCTTCATTGACACTTCCAAAGGTCAGCCTGTTTCCTGGGTGTGGGACTTTGCAGATGGGACTTCTCCTGCAACAGTAACCGATCCACAGATTGTTCATACCTATACAAGGGCAGGAATCTATAATGTCACAATGACTGCAACAAACTGGGTTGGTGACACGAAGACAGCGTTCCACCGGTTTGAGGTTACTGACAAAGATCGCCCACGTGATGTGAATTTTGATGTTCCTAATTACTCAGGTATTCACCCACTGACGGTTCAGTTTAATCAGACCACCCCGAGCCAGTCTAATGTGACTGAGTGGCTGTGGGACTTTGGTGACCGGACAAATTATTTCGGCAACCTCACTGATCCAAATGCACAAAGACCAACCCATACATATCTTGAACCTGGTCAGTATTCTGTAACACTGACGGTTCGAAATGATATGGGAGTGAATGAGAAGACTCGTGTTGCATATGTTGTGGTGGTATAAGTTCCTGTAAAGGGAACTCTCTCATCATTTCATTACTTAAATTAATAAAAAACTACAAAGGAAAAACCAGAGAAATTTTCTGAGTTTTTTCATAAATTCTTTTTTGTATCAGGTTTGAAATATCGTTCGGTTTTCACAACCTGAACATCGAATGCAACACTTTTCAAAGATATTTCCATACCTATATATATAATGAGAAATATAACCCTGATTAACTCCTCTTGCGAGTTGCATCCACTTGAGGATTGCGTCACGGGGATTACTATCATTCATGAATGATTTTCAGGGGAAGTGTGAAGATATGGCATATAAAACTGCATATCCGGTGATTGCAGGACTGCTGGTACTGGCATTCCTTATCTCCGGAAGTATGGCGGAGCCACAGAACGGGGTAATTTATATCAATTCTGATCCACTTGGAGCAGAGATCTACCTCACTAATGTCTCGATAACGCCTGACAACCTAACGGTTTCGGATACTGAAGGAATTACTCCGCGTGAGTTTTTCGTATCTCCCGGAACATATCGGTTGTTTTTAAAGAAGTATGGATATATCACCTGGTGGAATCAGTCTTTTACGGTTGAGCCAGGGGCATATGTAAACTTCAGTACGGTGAATTTACTCCCGAATAATCCGGTATACGGAGCAATCCACCTTGATACCGAGCCTTCAGATGCGGATCTCACGCTTCATAGGGAAATTCCAAATGTCACCAGCCTGATTTACAGTAAAACTCCGGCATCGGTCGAGTCTCTTCCGCCTGGTATGTATATTTACAATATCACCCGGTCAGGCTATTATCCTAAGAATGGGACTGCTGAGGTTACTGCAGGGAACGTGACTGAGCTGCGCTTGGCACTTGAGCCAATCCCTGAAACTGCACCGGTGACGTTCAGAAGTGAACCAACCAATGCCGATGTCTTTATCATTAAAGTAGATGATATGGATGTAGATCAACAGGATGCTGCAATAGTAAAAGTGGAAACTGCTCTTGAAGGTTTCACCGGTACTCATGAAGAAGGTATTGCAAAGATTCAGGAATTGTTGTCAGCTGAGATGATGCTCCCTGATAGCATGAAATTCATGATTGGGGCTATCGGAAACACAACGACGAAACAACAGCTCTATCAGGGTTCATATGTAGCTTTCTTCTTTAAGGATCGCTATGATCTGGATTGGAAACAGTTTAATGTTACTGCCGGAGTTCCGGGCACGGTAGAAGCGCAACTTGTCCCATATACAAATTATGTGCAGGTCTACTTTGAGACCAGTGTGGATGATGATGATCACCCCGAACTTGGTATTCCAAAAGGGGCAAAAGTAACCTATGACGATGTCGTTCAGGAAAATCGTACACCCGGCTGGGTCAGTCTTCCTTCACAAAAGATTGTGAATGTAACTTTTGACCGGATGCCTTTGAATCTTCCGGTGACTGTTACGATTGATACTTCACTCTTTGTCGGGCGTCCGTCAAAATGGGGACAGATCATTACCCTTGATCGTGCGACCTATTTCATCGAAGCAACTGCAGATGACCACTCTTCTATGACCACGGAAGGGACAATTATCTCTGCTGGAGAGACAAAAACCGTGCCGGTGCGTGCCGGGGATACCAGGGTATTTAATCTCTCTGGAGAACATCCGGCATATCTTGTCCACAATCTGACTGTTGATCGAACTGAAGAGGATATTCCGGTCTTCAATATTACCTATGATATTGACCAGATACCATACCTTCATGAGAAGGTACTTGGTAATGCAACTCTGTCACTGACATCTAAAAAGAAACAGGTTGCGGTCAATGTCACTGCAGGGAAAGGAGGATCTGTCAATAATGAAGGGATAACCTTCTACGATTACGGTAGCGACAGTCTCCCTTACAATTTCACTCCAGATGAGAACTATCTGGTTAAACAACTCTGGAAAAATGGGGAAACTGTTCCATTTGCTTCACCCTATTATATCCAGGGATGGGAGATGACCCATAATCACACGCTTTATTGCAGTTTCCGTCCATCAAAGGTATGGATATTTGCAAACAGTACAGATGGCGGAAGGATTGAGCCTTCAACTCCGTATATGGCTGATTATGGTGGATGTACACAAAATACGACTGCAATTCCAGATCCCGGATACTATCTGAAGGATTTCACCTGGGAAGAAGAAGAGGGTGATCCTTATATGGCATCTGCAGAAGGATTTACTACAAATTACTACAAGTGTAATCTGAAGTCAAACCTGACCTGGATTGCAACCTTTGATAAACAGTGGTTCAATGTATCAGCATATGCAACCGAGGGGGGAATGATAACTCCATCCGGGAACATGACACAGGTGTATGGGGATGAACTCTCCTTCACCTCACAGGCATTTGCCGGGTTTATGCTTGCTGATATTGTTGATAACGGAGTATCTCAGGGTGCCGTGAGTCCGTACAATATTACCGTTGCTGAAGAACACGAGATTGTTGCACATTTTCAGCCTGACGTTCTGACCATTACGGCGGCTGCCGGTCAGGGCGGGATGATTGAGCCTAATGGCTCAGTCAATGTTACCTATGGCAGCAGTCAGTCGTTTATTACAACTGCATTTACCAATTATTTCATCTCCAGTGTAGAGGTTGATGGCACTGATCTCGGAAATAAAACCAGTCCGTTTGAGTATACCTTCTCTAATGTGACCGATGATCATTCAATCAACGCAAGTTTCCAGAAGCATGCCTATGTAATAACCCCTACTGCAGGATTTGGTGGAACAATTGATCCATCCACACCTCAGAATGTGACGGTTGGAGGGTCTGCAGAATTCATCATTACTGCAGATTCATGTTATACTATTGGTGATGTAGTAGTGGACGGGACAAGTCTTGGGCCACAGATGAGTCCGTACACATATTCATTTACGGATGTAACTGAAGATCACACAATTCATGGAGCATTCCAGGTAAAGACCTACAACATTCTGGTGAATCAGTCTGAAGGCGGAATAATTGAGCCTGCAGGAACCGGAGGTATTCTTCAGGTGAACTGTGGTTCCAATCAGACCTTTACGATGACTCCTGATTCCGGAAATGCACTCTACGATTTGATTGTTGACAATTCATCAGTCGGACCAGTCAATCCGTACACATTTACGAACATCGAATCAGATCATACTATTGAGCCGGTCTTTGTTATCCCTCCAGAACCTGACTTTGAAGCTGACCGGACACGGGTACCTCCCTTATATCCGGTGACCTTTAAGGACTTCACGAAGAACAACCCAACTGACTGGCTCTGGGACTTTGGTGACGGAGAGGTTACAAATGTCAGAGAACCGGTTCACTATTATGCAAGTGTAGGGAATTATACGGTTAAACTGACTGCATTTAATGCTGCAGCTCCTGAAGGAGTAACCGTGGAGAAGGTAGGGTATATCACGGTCACTAATGATCCGATCGCCTGTATGATTGCAACACCACTTGGTGGAACAGTACCAGAAGGACTTGAAGTTCAATTCACCGACTGTTCGTTAAACACTGATGGTGTTTCATGGGGATGGATTTTTGGTGATGGAGAGGCAGGATCCCTGCATAAAAATACGACTCATATCTATACTTCTCCAGGTGTGTATCAGGTAACTCACCAGGTAGAAAAACCGTATATCGCAAAAGATTACGCGTATGAGACGATTACCGTTCTGCAAGAACCGGTAGCAGATTTCATTGCCCACCCATTATCAGGAAAATCTCCACTCAGTGTCACCTTTGAGGATAAATCAAAAGGGTTCCCAACTTCATGGTTCTGGGACTTTGGTGACAACTCGGCTTCATATGAACAGAATCCGATACACGTGTATGCAGGATCCGGTAACTATACGGTAACTCTGCAGGTATTTAGCGACGAAGGAACTTCAACAAAGGTGAAAGAAGGGTATATTACTCTTCTGTGATCTTTTCTTCCTTTTTTCAATTACTTTTCTATTATTTTTCCAGTTCCTTCTTTAATGTGGCAATCCGGTCTCTCAGCATAATTGCTTCCTCAAAATTCAGGCGTTGAGCGGCTGTCTTCATCTGTGCTTCCAGATCAATGATTACTGCAGGAATAGATGACTTTGGAACAGGTTTGCCTTCTTTGATTGTTACTTCCTGATCTCTGACTGGTTTTTGTATAGTCCGGGGAGTAATATGATGTTCAGTGTTATAGGCAATCTGAAGGGTTCTTCTTCTGTTTGTCTCATCAATTGCGGTCTGCATCGATCCGGTTATCCTGTCTGCATACAGGACCACATATGCCTCAGCATTACGTGCAGCCCGGCCGATGATCTGAATAAGACTACGGGCATCGCGGAGAAATCCTTCTTTATCAGCATCAAGAATACCGATAAATCCGACCTCAGGAATGTCGAGACCCTCACGGAGAAGGTTGATTCCTACTAGAACGTCAAAGGTGCCGAGCCTGAGTTCTCTGATGATCTCGGTTCTTTCGAGTGTATCAATATCTGAGTGAAGATATCGGGTTTTCACTCCACGATTTTCAAGGTATTCTGTCAGCTCTTCTGCAAGACGTTTTGTGAGAGTAGTGAGAAGAACCCGGTAACCCTTATCAATGGTTTTTTGGATCTCGCCCTTGACATCTTCCATCTGACCTGTAATCGGCCGGATTGTAACAATCGGGTCTACCAGACCTGTAGGTCTTATGATCTGCTCTACAATCTGACTGCTGTGTTCATGTTCATAATCAGAAGGGGTTGCAGAGACAAATACCACATGTTTAAGATACTGCTCAAATTCAGGAAATCTCAGTGGTCGGTTATCAAATGCGGAAGGAAGTCTGAATCCATAATCTACGAGTGGCACTTTTCTTGACCTGTCTCCGTTAAACATAGCTCTGACCTGAGGAATTGTCTGATGGCTTTCATCAATGAAGAAGAGGAAATCCTTTGGGAAGTAATCAAGGAGACAATAGGGTTTTTCCCCCTGAGATCTTCCATCAAAATGTCGTGAGTAATTTTCAATTCCTTTACATGAGCCGGTTTCCCGGATCATTTCAAGATCATAGGTGGTTCTTTGGAGGAGTCGGTGCGATTCAAGCATTCCAAGGTGGGGCAGCCGTTCATCAAGTTCTTCCTGAATTGACTGTATCGCTGCTTCTTTCTGCTCTTCAGGGATGATATAATGGCTGGCTGGATATACGTAGATATGTCTGAGTTTTTCAACCGGATCACCAGTAGTCCGGTTGATTTCTGTAATCCGGTCTACTTCATCACCAAAAAGTTCGATTCTGATAATATTATTGTAGTAACTGGGAACAAGGTCAATAATTTCTCCTTTTACTCTGAATCTGCCTGGTATCAGTTCAATATCGTTGCGTTCATACAGATTATCTACTAACCGGGAGATAATCTCTTTTCTGCTGGTTTTTTGCCCGACACCTATGTCAAACCCCATACTCTTATACGTATCAGGCCTTCCGAGACCGTAGATACAGGATACTGAGGCAACAACGATGACGTCACTGCGGGAAAGCAGAGAAGCGGTGGCTGAAAGACGCATCATTTCTATTTTAGGGTTAATCTGTGCGTCCTTTTCGATATATTGATCTCTTTTTGCAATATAGGATTCTGGCTGGTAGTAATCATAGTATGATACAAAGTATTCGACCCGGTTATGCGGGAAGAATTCTCTGAATTCATGATAGAGCTGAGCAGCAAGAGTTTTATTGTGTGCCAGGACTATTGTAGGGATGTTTAATTCTGCGATGACATTGGCCATCGTGAAGGTTTTTCCAGATCCGGTAACACCCAGCAGGGTTTGTGCACGATGCCCTTTGTGATACCCTTCTACCAGTTGTTTAATTGCTTCTGGCTGCGATCCGGTGGGCTGATAGTCTGATACTAACTGAAAATCGGTCATGATAATGCCTTCTTCCTTCTGATCTGTCGCTGGTATGTGATAGCAAACCGGTGAGCTTCATCACGTATTTCCTGAACAAGAAGTGATGCCGGGCTCTTTTTTGATAAAGATAATGGCGGACGTCTGCCGGAAATATAGATCTCTTCCTCGCGTTTTGCAATAGATATGAGAGGGATGGAAAGACCAAGCCTTTTCAGAACCTCTGCTGCTGCATGGATCTGCCCTGGTCCGCCATCAATGATAATGAGATCCGGAAGATTTTTTTGTTCTGCAATAAGCCGGCTGTATCGACGGTTTACGACTTCACCTATCGCTGCAAAGTCATCAATACCTTCAACGGTCTTTATCTTAAATCGTCGGTAATTTTTCTTGTCTGGTTTTCCGTCTCTAAAACTTACCATCGAGCCAACGGTTCCGGTTCCTGAGAGGTGCGAGATATCAAAACACTCAATGACTTCAGGAGGAGCCGGCAGGCTCAATGCCTCCCCAAGTTCAATTAATCGCATCTTTCCAGCAAAAAACGATGCTTCGATATTTCTGGTAACGAGATCCATCAGGTGCTTTTTTGCTCCCTGTTTTGGGACTGTAATTATCACCTGTGTCCCTCTTATATCTGATAAGTAGTCTTTGATAGTGTCATCAGGCAACACTGGAAGAATGAGTTCATTTGGTGGTTTAACGGTTGCATAGTACTGAATTATAAATTCTTCAAGAAATTCTTCGGTTTCAGAAAAAACAAACTCTTCCTTATTTGTCATAGTTCCCCGCTCAATGGTAAAGAGGATGAGGTAGACCGTTCCTGCAACGGTCTGGTAATTGATGATATGCTCATTTGCTTGTTTTTGTCGCTGGACATACTGGCGTTCAGAGAGTCGCTCGATTGCTGCTATCTGATCTCTGATGATAAGAGCTTGTTCATACTGCTCGGATTGAGCATGGTTATTCATTGTTTCCCTGAGCTCAGCAATAAGATCCTGGTTTTTTCCTTTAAGGAGCAGATCTGCACTTCTTACCTGGTACTGATATTCAGGTTCAGAAATTATACCCTGGCATGGGGAAGAACAGGTCCCTAAATGGGAACGCAGACATGCCCTTTTTGTCATCTTCCGGCAGGTTCTGAGGTGAAATGTCTGTTTTATAAATGAAAGAATCTGATCGCGTTCTGCTGCTGATACAAATGGACCATATAACGTTCCTCCTTTTTTCCCTCCCTGATATCGTGCAATACCTATTCTGGGGAAAGTATCATCACTGATTATTATGAATGCATAACTTTTGGCATCCTTTAGATCAATGTTATATCTGGGTTGATGCTTCTTAATCAGGGTATTTTCAAGGATAAGTGCCTCTACTTCAGAGGCTGTTATAATGAAGTCAAGAGATACTGCTTCACTGATCATCAGTTCGGTTTTTGCCCCGTGATCAGTTTTCTGAAAGTAACTTGAAACCCGCTTTTTAAGGTTTTTAGCCTTTCCAATATAGATTATCACTCCGTCTGCATTCTTAAAAAGATAGCATCCGGGATCTGACGGGAGGCTGGCAAGGTCAATCATATCCTCACCAGGAGTGAGTAGTAGTATGCTCATATTTTAAGAGCCCCTGGATTTCATTGCCAAAGTAATAGAAATATGGTGTATGGTCTGCGGTATTTATGACTCTGTTTTTCTCTTCCCTTTCCTTTTCATTGTCTTTGCTGGTTTTACATTTTCACGTGAAATGAGAAGGTGTTTAAGGAAACTGCCAGTATGACTGACCTTGTTTGCTGCAATGTCTTCCGGTGTGCCGGTTGCAACAATTTCACCTCCGGCGTCTCCTCCTTCGGGACCCAGATCAATGATGTAGTCTGCTGATTTGATGACATCCAGATTGTGCTCAATAACAAGTACGGTATTTCCTTTTTCAACAAGCCCGTCAATCACGGAGATAAGTTTGCTGACATCATGAAAGTGCAGACCGGTGGTAGGCTCATCCAGAAGATATACGGTTTTTCCTGTTGCCCGTTTCGAGAGCTCTCTGGTGAGTTTTATCCGCTGAGCTTCTCCTCCGGAGAGGGTTGTTGCACTTTGCCCAAGTTTGATATACCCAAGACCTACATCAAGAAGTGTCTGGAGTTTGTTTCTAATCTTTGGAATAGCGCCAAAGACCTCCATTGCTTCTTCTACACTCATGGCAAGTGCGTCTGCTATGGATTTTCCTTTGTATTTTACTTCCAGTGTTTCACGATTATATCTGGTCCCTTTACACTCTTCACATTCGATATATACGTCGGGTAGAAAATTCATCTCAATTTTTATCAGCCCGTCTCCCTGACAGGCTTCACATCGTCCCCCCTTGACGTTGAAAGAGAATCTTCCTGATTTATATCCGCGGACTTTTGCTTCTTTTATTTCTGCGTATAGAAGTCTGATCTCGTCAAATACCTTGGTGTAAGTGGCTGGATTTGATCGCGGTGTCCGTCCGATTGGTGACTGATCTATGACAATAACCTTGTCCACTTCTTCATCAAAGATCAGTTCATCATGGATACCGGCCTCAACACGTGAGTTATATACTGCCTTCTGGAGTGCCGGGTACAGTGTATCATAGATAAGGGTGGATTTGCCGGAACCTGAAACACCGGTGATGAGTGTGAGTGTCCCCATCGGTATTTGTGCAGTAATTCCTTTCAGATTGTTTGCCCGGCATCCGGTGATAGTTATGTTGCGGTTGCTGGTGCGACGCGTTTGTGGAACATCGATCTGCATCCGGCCTGACAGGTAAGCACCAGTCAGGGAATCAGGGTTCATTTCAATCTCTGATGGTGTTCCTTGTGCAACTACCTGACCTCCATGCATACCGGCTCCCGGGCCCATATCAACAACCCAGTCAGCTGCCCTGATGGTATCCTCGTCATGTTCTACAACAATCAGTGTGTTTCCAAGGTCACGAAGCTGGCGCAGAGTTTCAATCAGCCGGTTATTGTCCCGTTGATGTAATCCGATAGATGGTTCATCAAGGACATAGAGCACACCCATCAGGTTTGATCCGATCTGGGTCGCAAGACGGATACGCTGAGCTTCCCCTCCTGAGAGACTACCTGCAGTCCGCGAGAGGGTGAGATACCCAAGTCCCACCCTTTGAAGGAAAAGGAGTCTGGATGAGATCTCCTTTAATACCTGCCGTGCTATCTCTGTTTCTTTGTTAGTCAGGTTGATGTTTTCAAAGAAATTGAGGCATGTAGAAATTGAGAGATCGGTTACGTCAACAATTGAGTGGTTTGCAATTCTCACTGCAAGAACCGTGTCTTTTAATCGCTTTCCATGACAGACAGGGCATTCAGTGATTCGCATGAACTTCTCGAGTTCTCGCTTTCGGTAATCTGATTCGGTCTGTTGATACAGCCGATCAGCCTGAGGGAGAAGTCCTTCCCATGTTCCTTTATGCGACCATGTCCCCTGTCCTTGTTTGTAACTCATCCGAAAGTCGATCTGTTCAGGAGAACCATACATAAGCACTTTTAACTGTTCAGCGCTGAGGTCTTTTATCGGGGTATGGACGGTAAAACCGAAATGTTCAGCAACTGCTCCGACGAGTTGAGACCGGTACCCATCGAGAAAGTTCCGGTATGTGGCAATTGCACCGTCAGCTATTGATTTCTCTTTATCCGGGATAATTAATTCATGATCAAAGTCCATCCTGATTCCAAGGCCCTTACATTCAGGGCATGCACCAAACGGACTGTTGAAAGAAAACATCCTGGGCTGGAGTTCCTCAAATGTCAGACCACAGACCGGACAGGCCATTTTTGCCGAGTAGAGGTGATCGATGCCATCGTCTCCTATTGCAATAACAAGACCATCTGATCTTTTCGTTGCTTGTTCACACGCTTCTACAATTCGTGAATGGTCACTGGTTTCAATCCGGTCGATAACGAGATCGATGGAATGCATCTTGTATCGCTCAAGAGCAATATCATCATCAGTCCGGTAAATTTCTCCGTTCACCCTGACTCGTGCAAAACCTTCCTTGTTTAAGTCTTTGAAGAGCTGCTGGTATGTGCCTTTCTTTTTTCTAACCAGTGGTGCGAGAATGGTGACCATTCCGGTTAATTCTTCTTCAATTTTCTCTGTGATTTTTTCCGGAGACTGGGCAATTATCGGAAGATTATGCTCTGGGCAGTATGCAACTCCGATACGTGCATACAGGAGTCTTAAATAGTCATAGATCTCGGTGACAGTGCCTACCGTTGACCTGGGATTTTTGCTGGTTGATTTCTGCTCGATAGAAATAGCCGGAGATAGTCCTTCGATACTATCTACATCAGGCTTGCTCATCAGTCCAAGAAACTGCCTGGCATATGAAGAGAGTGACTCGACATACCTGCGCTGTCCTTCTGCGTATATCGTGTCAAATGCAAGGGTGGATTTTCCTGATCCTGACAGACCGGTGATCACCACCAGTTCGTCACGGGGGATTGTTATCGTAATATCTTTAAGGTTATGTTCTCTGGCTCCCTTTACTACCAGCTTCCCGCCTGAGGTTCGGGTTCTTTCTTTATCTTCAGGGGGTGAATTCCGGGAGTTAATCAGTCTCCCTCCCGTTGGTTTTTCTGGATAATGTGAATCTTCTTTGAAATTTTATCTGTGAAGATACTGGTTTCATCGTCTACTATCTAATTCTCATCATCAATTATACTTTTGAACAAGTGATCACCGGTTTCCATATAGCAGTACGATAAGATGTGGCTGATCTCTTTATCTGATATTACAGAGCATTTATATAGAGAGACGGGATGACGAACCTATTATCTTCTCCCTGTTAATAATACATACAATCTTGGATCCTGGTGATATGTTTGGGTATTGATGATTCGTTTCATAAAGGGTTGAAAGCCTATCGGGATGGGAACTATCAGGAAGCGATTCAATTATTTAGAGTTGCGGTTTCTGATAATGAAGGGAACCATAAGGCGTGGAATGCTCTTGGTGTAACATACTCAAAGACTGGGAATATAGAAGAGGCGGTTACCTGCTATGAAAACGCATTGAAATATGATCCGGGTAATATCTCCTATGAACAGAATCGTGATCAGATAGTTCATAAAGCACTAAGTCAACTACCGGTTTCAGTAGAAACCACTCTCCAAAAACCGGTTGCTATAGATTATCAGCGGTTTATTATCCCTTCTGTTGCACTTGTGTTCATCGTGCTGCTCACGCTTTTTATGATCTTTGCCGCTCCCGGACTTATGGGTGGTAGTCAGGATGCACAGGAAAAAATATTAGATGACCCGGTTATCCTGCCGGCTCAGACTTCTGTTTCTCCTTCTCCGCAATTGAGTGTAGTGATTGCTCCAGATGAGGAAACCAATTCGAGTACAAGGAATCCAGATGTATCGGATATTCCTGTGACTGATGATTCCTCGTTCATGATTATTGGCGATCTTATTGGAAAATATTATAACGGACTTTCAGAAGTGACGTTCACTGTTGGTATTCCTGAAGGGAAATCTCCTCAGTATCTCCCTCGTGTTAGTTATCTCTGGTCAGCAGGTATGTTAGATCCAATACCGGTTCTTCCTTCTAATCCGGCATCCGGAACACTAAAACCAGGAGATATTCAACTTGTCACCCTTCAGATACCTCTTAATCAGCAACCTCGTGCCGGAGAGAAATACCGTCTTGAGATTCGCCCGGTTGTTGGAACTGGTCAGCCAACTATACTGGAGAGCCAGCTTCCTGAAGATTATAATGGTGGAACTATAATAAATCCAATTTCTTATGCATCCATTGAAGGATCAGGGCACCGTTTGTCTGATGAGGGAACTTCTGAAGGATCCAGTTCTACCTCATCCGGATTAAATCCCAATATTATGCTTGATGGTTCAATAAGCGGTTTTTACTCAAGTGAACTTGAGGAACTGACATTTACGCTCCGGACTGATACTACCGGAATGGCACAGGATCTGACCCGGATTCAATATATTCTGACTACCGGAGATGACGCTCCTGTAACGCTTTCCAAGGCAAATCCTGCAAAAGGAACGATAAATCCTGGTGAGCAGCAACTGATCAGTGTTCGTATTCCCGAAGGATACCGACCTCGTGCAGGTGATACCATAACATTTGAAATAAAACCTGATGTTGGCAGGCCAATAATTTTGAGTAAGGTTCTCTCATCCGCATATAAGGGTGGAGTAATATAAATTTTTCAAAAAAAGTGTGAAGGGTCTTTCCCTTTTTTTATTGGTGATTTTTCACCGGAAGGCTAGTTTTATCTCCTGTACCATCTGACTGGATTATTTTAGTGACATGAATAAAAATTAAGTGAGGTCATGTCCGAATTCCTGACCATTCTCCCCCATTTATATCACTCTCACCGGTTCCATATGTTCCGGTAAAGGCGCAGCAGTCATCTCTGATAAAGATGGTAAATCTTCCTGAGGGATCTTTATTAGCAGAATTCTTTTCAGTCCATGTTCCGGCAAAGACCAGTCCTGCAATTCTGCCTTCCAATGTTCCCTGCTGCTCAAGGCTTTTTATATATCTGCCGGTTAATGTGCACGGGCCACAGGTCCATGTTGAATCTGATAATAGCATGGTTCCCCATGTCGTATTCCATGCCCCTGATATATCACATCCGCTCTCTGCTGCCCGCCCCTGATTCACTGGTATCCAACTGGCTTTAAATGTTACCCGGTTTGCAAGCTGATGATTAGTATTTACTACGATAACTGGTGTAATCTGCACCCGGATTGTGGTATCTGTCTCTTTATAGGTGAAATATCTTGAGACGATCGTAAGGGGAAGACCATCCGATGCTCCTTTTCCTGAACTGAGGGTTGTTCCTGACTGGTAGTAGGTTGAACCAAGAAACACCCCCGGGTCCGGAGTTTCATCTACACTTCCAAGGTGTGTATACCTGACCTGATTCGGCCCGTTTATTGTTCCAGCCCTGGAGAATGGATCAATAGTAATGGTTGTTGTAAGAATTCCTGCCCCTTTTGGGATTGCCATAATACCCGGACCTGGAAGCGCGACATCTCCATTATTCCACCTGTCTGTAAATGAGTTCTCCATTGAAAGGATTACTTCTGAAGACATTCCCGGGATAAGCAGGATCAGGGATATGACAATAAGTGCGCTATATCTTGTATGCATGTATATACCTCTGACATTCTCTCATAAGATAACTATGATGCATTCACACTGACCTGGGTCCCGGGATCTTTCCCAGGTATTTTAGATTCTTTGATGTTTTGATGCATATTCACCGGTTGATATATTCTCTGGTGCAATCTGTTATATTTTTGAGAAATTATCTAAATATTGCTCTCATTATCCCTTATTTTTGAATTATACTCATCAGATAAGATTTTCATCTGTGTGTTGTAATCAGCAATCTTATCTTATTGTAATGGTAACATTTCTTATTCATTGAGAGTGTCTACCCTTCTATGGAGAAATGGGGTAGTTATTTTCAATTATGGTAAATTCTGAAGTAATAATGGAATTATCAGAATATACTAAATGCTGATAAGGCTCTTGAGGAGGGGCGTTATACGGCAGTATTCTGACATTTCCCTTTTTTTCAGAATTTATGATGCAACCAACATAATTCTCTTGATATCAGAGGGAATTATCAGTTCAGTGAGGAGATAATGGTCGCAATTATTGAGTATATTAACCACATAGTACATAGGGCATCGATCGGGCAGAAAATTATATTTATTTGTCTTATACTGGTCATCATCCCTACTCTTGTTCTTGGAATTGTTGCATATACTACTGCATATGATACTGTCTATAATAATATTCAGGAAAATCTGCAGATACAGGTATCAGATATGCAGGATGCGAGTGCTACAACGTTTGAATTAACCCAGAATAATTTAAAAGGTTCCATGGGAGTTTTCCATGATCAGTTTTATAGTAAAGGAACACCTGCTCTCATTAATGGGAAGATGACACTGAATTCGGGTTCTAACCAATATGTGGTGAATGATAATTTTGAGATGGTGGATCATATCCAGAATCTGATCGGTGTTCCAGCCACCGTCTTTCAGAAGCAGGGAGATCAGGCGATTCGTGTTTCTACCAATATTCTGACTGATGAAGGGACCCGTGCTGTAGGAACCCCGGTATCTCAGCAAGTATATGAACGGGTTGTGATTAACGGGCAGACCTACTATGGAACTGCAGATATTCTGGGTAAACAATATGTTACGGTATATGAGCCGATAAAAGATGATAATGGGGATATCATCGGCATTCTCTTTATTGGAGAGGATCAGAAAGAGACTATCGGGGTGCTGGAAAACCAGATCCGGTCAAAAAAGATCGGGGAAAACGGGTACATGTATATCCTGAGTGGGTCTGGTACTGCGTTAATTCATCCAACCCGTGAAGGAAAGACTGATACTGATCTGCCATTTATTGTAGATATTATCACTCAAAAGAATGGATTTATCAAATATAGTTTCAATGGTGATGAGAAGATCGCTGCATTTACGTATTATGAACCCCTTGACTGGATAATTGTCGCAACCGGGTCGCTCAGTGACTTCACCGGTCCGATAGACACTATCAGGAATGCTATCATTATTGTAATTATCCTGGGCATTGCAGGCGGAACACTGGTTTCATTCTGGTTTGGCAGATCCATATCGCGTCGGATGGATGAACTTGTGGGTCTTGCTGGTCGGATAACGGCAGGAAATTTCTCTGGGACAAGGGTTGAATCTGTTGATAATGATGAAATCGGCGTGTTATCCAGGGCATTTGGTGAGGTCGTCAGAACTGTAGAAGCGTTCAGGGATGAGATTCAGCTGGTCAGTGAAGCTGCTGCTGTTGGAAGGCTTGATATCAGGGGAAATTCACAGAAGTTTCATGGGGATTATTCAACCATTATTCAGGGTGTGAATGCTACTGTGGATGCGATGACTTCACCCATTGCAGAGGCTATGCGTCTTTCTGATGAATATGCCCGGGGTAATTTTACGGCACGGGTCAATGATGAGCAGACTTTTTCCGGAGATTTCATCTCTTTTAAAGAAGCTCTCAATAAAATTGGCGCTGATGTGTCCGGGGCTTTGATTGAGATAAAAGAACAGATGCAGGGCCTTTCAGCCGGGGTTCACACAATTACTGTGAGTGTTGATGGTGTTGTTTCAGGGATCCACCTTGCAGGCCGGAGTATTCATGATGTGTCTGCTGGCACTGGTCAGGTAGCACAGATAGCTGGATCAGTAAATACTCTTGCTGATCGAAGTGGTCAGACAACAGATCAAATCCTTGTCGCGATGCAGGATCTTTCCACTACTGTTTCATCGGTAGCTGCAAAGATAGAAGGTGTATCTATTCTGACCCAGGAAGCGGCTACCCTTTCTTCCCGGGGAAAAGATGTCGCTATTGAAGCGGAAGGCGGGATGAAGGGTATTTTGAAATCATCTGGTGAAATTGAGCGGCTGGTACTGGATATCAGTAATCAGATGAATGAAATCGGCAGGATTGTTGGAATTATCGGTGGAATTGCAGAACAGACCAACCTTCTTGCTTTGAATGCTGCAATAGAAGCAGCTCGTGCTGGTGAGGCAGGACTAGGATTTGCTGTTGTTGCTGGTGAAGTGAAAGAACTTGCCAGTGGATCACAGAAGTCAGCAGAAAATATCGCACAAATTATTGGCAGACTTCAAAAACAAACCCAAATCATAACCGAGACGGTGAAAACCTCTTTATCTGATGTGAAGACCGGCAGTGAATCTGTTGAGGAGACCCTTTCTATTTTTAATACGTTTGTAAGTTCAATTTCTGATATTAATCAGCATATGAATGAAGTAGCTGCTGCAAGTGAAGAGCAGGCTGCCTCTGTTGAAGAAGTGACTGCTACGGTTCATGAGTATGGAACAATGGTTACGCAGACCGCTACTGAAGCAGTCGGACTTGCAGCTGCGAGTGAAGAGTCATCTGCAGCTGTTGCTCAGATTGTTGAGATGATACGGGAGGTTACGAATTCCATGGATCAGATTCGATCTGCAGTCAGTAATGCGGGTGAAGCATTTGAGAGGGTAAATACTGAAATGGATCGGTTTAAAATTTAAACCATCCTGATTTCGTGATTTTCTTTTATGTTCTGATGATACCCTCAGGTTAAAGTATAAATCGTTTATGTCTCATAGAACAGGCGGTTTTTGTGGTCCTTAATTGATATCTGTACCGGTATTATAATCATGAGGGTGGTCTTGTGTATGATTATTGCAACCGGCAAGATATATTGAAGATCTGCATCGGGAGGAGGCTTTGGGATACTGACCTGCCAGGAACTCCAACCGATATAGGCATAGGGTATTAACCTTTATACAACAATAGTCTGAAACCTGAGATTCAGATTATCAATGATTATCCCTCACCTTCAATCAAGTCACCCTTCCCTTTCTCTCCTCATAGTTGATGATGAAGAGGAGGTCCTTGCTATCACCCGGCTTTATCTTACTTCCAGTTATTCATTTCTGGTTGATACTGCATCATCAGGGTCAAAAGCCCTTGAAAAATTAAATGATCAGCACTATGATGCCATCGTATCTGATTTTGAGATGGAAGGAATGAGCGGGATTGATCTGCTTAAAACCATCCGATCTGGTGGAGATGATATTCCATTTATCGTTTTCACCGGAAGAGGGCGTCAGGAAGTTGTTATCGAATCGTTTGAATCCGGAGCGGATGGATATGTGCAGAAGGGATTGGATATTCAATCACAGTTTGCTGAACTGGCACAAAAAATAACCACTGCAATCGGGAAAAAACAGGCTGAAAAGAAATTGCGGGAGAGCGAGCAGAAATATCGGCATCTTTTTGAAGCTAGTGACGCGGGCATTGCTCTTCATGAAATAATATGCAACGAATCCGGCATCCCTGTAGATTACCGTTTCCTTGAGGTAAATCCTGCGTATGAACGAATAACCAGCCTTCACGGATCTGATATTATCGGAAAAACGGTTCTTGAAGTGCTGCCCAATACAGAGCCATACTGGATTACAACTTTTGGAGAAGTTGCCATTACTGGAAAGACTATACATTTTGAGAATTATAGTCGTGAACTTGGGAAGTTCTATGAAGTTACTGCATATAATCCGCAAAAGGGGCAGTTTGCCTGTTTGGTTTATGATATTACTGAAAAAAAAGAACAGGAGAATCAGATAGTTGAGACAAATGCGTTCCTTGAAAATCTGATAACAAATGCAAATGTTCCGATAATTGTATGGAATCCTGACTTTCAGATAACCCGGATAAACCATGCATCTGAACTTTTAATCGGGCGACCTGCACAGGAGGTTATTGGGCAGCCAGTTTCTATCCTGCTTAATTTTGATCAGCCCGAACACTCGATGCGTCTTATTCAGACAACTCATGAAGGAGTAAGATGGGAGACGGTTGAGATTCCGGTGGTTCATCAGAATGGTTCTGTCAGGTCTGTTCTATGGAATTCAGCCACAATTTTTAATTCTGATGGAAGTACTCCGGTTGCGACAATTGCACAAGGGCGTGACGTTACCATTGAGCGGTTTCTTGAGCAGGAGAAAGAATGGGCTGCTATACAGATTCAGGAAAATATTGCACAACTTGCTATCCTGAATGATGGTATACGAAATCCTCTCACGATTATTACCGCTTATGCAGATATGGCCGGGAATGATCGGATATCGGATTGTATTCAGAATGAGGTTCTCCGGATTGATGAGATGGTAACTAATCTGGATCGCCAGTGGGTTAATTCAGAAAAAATATTGGAATATTTAACAAAACATGATGAGATCCGTCCCGAATTTCTTCCCATTTACTCTACCTCCAGAGTGAATTCGGGGTCTTTGGCTCATACAGATGAACAATTTTTCTCTATTGCAGAAATTGAGCAGCCGCATGGCAGTAAGAAGTTGCTTTGGGAGAGGGCAACTTTGCTTCCTGATTCTGAAGGAAACCGGGTTTGCACCAAAGATTCTATCCGGAATCAACATGAGCAGGAGGAGGCAGTTGGGGCACTCCGGGTAGAACGTACACGTCTGAAAAATATCATTGAGGGAACCAACGCTGGTACCTGGGAGTGGAATCTCCAGACTAACGAGACAATCTTCAATGAGAAATGGGCTGAAATGATCGGGTATACTCTCGATGAGTTATCTCCGGTTAGTATTGTAACCTGGGAGATGCTGACGCATCCGGATGACCTCAGGCACGCCAGAAAACTTTTAACGCAACATTTTGCAGGAGAACTGCCGTACTATGCATGCGAACTCAGGATGAAGCATAAAAATGGTCAATGGATCTGGATGCAGGATCGCGGACGAATTGTAACCTGGACAGCAGATGGAAAGCCTCTTTTGATGTTCGGTTTACATATTGACATCACTGAGCAGAAACTGTCTGAAAATGCGTTAATACTTTCGGAAACAGAGAAGCGTATTCTGATTGAGACCATTCCTGATCTCATCTGGCTCAAAGATCCTGATGGAATATATCTTAGCTGCAACCCTGCCTTTGAACAGTTTTTTGGAGCGAAACAGAAGGATATCATAGGAAAAACAGATTATGACTTTCTTGATAAAGATTTGGCAGATTTCTTTCGCAACCATGATCGCAGAGCAATGGAAGCAAATAAACCTACAATAAATGAGGAATGGCTGACCATCGCTGATACCGGATATCATGGGCTCTATGAAACGATCAAAACTCCGATGCGGGATTCCCATGGTAATCTTATCGGAGTACTCGGGATATCCCGCGACATCACCTCTCGCATGCAGGCTGAAGAAGCTCTGCGAGAGAGTGAAGAGAAATACCGCACTATTGTTGAAACTGCGCAGGAAGGCATCTGGATTCTTGATGCAGAATACCGCACAGTTTCAGTAAATGCTTATATGGCTGAATTGCTGGGGTATACTCCCGATGAAATGAAAGGGCGTCCTATTATTGATTTTCTTTACCCGGAAGAGCTGCAAAATCATGATCTGATTGCTGCTGAGAGAAAGAAAGGTATTGCTGGAATATTCGAGCGTCTTTATCTGACAAAGGGTGGAGAAAAAGTATGGGGAATTGTCTCTTCCACTCCGATTATTCGGGATAATGCATTTGCCGGAGCATTTGCAATGGTCACTGATATCACCGAACGAAAGCAGATTGAAAGTGCACTTCGTGAGAGTGAGGTTAAGTTTCGCGACTTTTTCAATAATACTGCTGATGCCATTGCAATTCATGATATGCAGGATCGATTTCTGGAAGTCAATGATGAATTCTGCAGAAGGCTTGGGTATTCACGTGAAGAATTATTAAACCTGGGACCCCATGACATTGATGAGCCTGAATACGCTGAACTGGTTCCGCTCCATATACTTGATCTCCAGGAGAGCAGCCACATCGTTTTTGAAACAGTCCACTGTGCAAAGGATGGGACCCGTATACCCACTGAAATTAGCAGCCGGATATTTACGTATAATCAGGAACCTGCCATTCTCTCCATCTGTCGGGATATTACCGAGCGAAAAAAAGCTTTGGAGGCTCTTTGGCAGTCAAATCAAAAACTCCGGCTTCTTACCGGACTTATCAGGCACGATATTTTAAACCTTCTCAATGCGATCCACCTGTATCATTCTCTTGCTTTCAATACTCCTGATCATGAGGTTTTGTTTAAATATATCTCTCTGGCTCGTGAAGCCGGTGAACGAATAGAGGCAATTATCGGATTTACCCGAGAATACGAAAAATTTGGCATTACGGGTTCAGGATGGCAACGAGTACATCCAATTATTGAATCTGCAAAAGAAGAGATCTCACCTGGCACTATCATCATTGAGAATAATGTGCCCCTGGCACTTGAAATCTATGCAGACCCCATCATTCGAAAGGTATTCACTACGCTTCTGGAGAATGCTATACGTCATGGGAAAACATTATCGCATATCAGGTTCTCTGTGAGTGAGGGAGAAGGGGATCTGGCTATCGTGTACGAAGATGATGGGATTGGTATTGTAGCGGAGGAAAAAGAACAAATATTTGAGCATGGTTATGGTCAAAACACGGGTATAGGGCTTTTTCTATCGAAAGAGATCCTCTCGATCACCGGTCTTTCTATCAGAGAATGCGGGGAGGAAACAAAGGGCGCAAGGTTTGAGATTCTGGTGCCGAAAGGGGGATTTCGGATAATGACAGAGACAAACCCGGATGGGAGGGGGGCATCATAATGCCCATACCATTTTCATTCTCACTTCCTCTAAAAGCTCCTTTGTATTTCCTTATATCAAGTTCAGTTCTCGCTGTTGTTGCGAGTATTTTCTTTCTTTCATCCGGTTTTACTCTTATTTTTCAAAATCTCTATTATTTTCCAATAATCATTGCCTGTGCATTTTTTCTGAGGAGAGGCTTTATCTTCTCAATCCTGTTAATCGGGATATATGGCGCTCTTATACTGCTTTTTACAAGCAATACTGAAGTACTTGTCGGTGCTCTCATCAGGATTTGTTTATTTCTCCTGGTTGCCGGGACGATTACGTATATTTCACTTCTTCGGTATCAGACAACAGCAGATCTCATTTTAAGTGAAAAAAAATATCGGCATCTTTTTAATGCAAGTGACGCCGGGGTAGCCCTTCTTGAGATTATAACTGATGAGTCTGACACTCCTGTCGATTACCGGTTTCTGGATTTAAATCCTGCATATGAGCGGATCTCCGGTCTTTTAGTATCAGATGTCATTGGAAAGACGGTGATGGAAGTGCTTCCCGGCACTGATCCATTCTGGATTAAAACTTTTGGGGAAGTAGCAGAATCCGGGAAGACAATAAATTTTGAAAAATATATGCGTGAACTTGACAAGTATGTTGAGGTCACTGCATATACCTCTGAAGTCAGGCAGGTTGTCTGTCTGATTCGGGACATTACTGAAAGGAAAACACAGGAAATAGAGATACGTGAGAGTAATGCTTATCTTGAAAACCTTATTACTCATGCAAACGTCCCGATCATTGTATGGAATCCTGATTTCCAGATCACCCGGATTAATCGCGCATTCGAACTTCTAATCGGACGATCTGCTGCTGATGTGACCGGAAAGCGACTTGACATATTATTTCCACTGGATAAGGCTGAAGAATCGATGCATCTTATTCAGACAACTCACAGAGGGGTAAGATGGGAGATTGTTGAGATACCAATACTTCATCAGAATGGTACGGTCAGGTCAGTATTGTGGAACTCAGCAACAATATATGGTTCTGATGGTGTTTCCCCGATAGCGACGATTGCACAAGGACGTGACGTTACGTTTGAACGGTTCCTTGAGCTCGAAAAAGAGCGGGCAGCAGTACAGATTCAGGAGAATATTGCCCAGCTTGCCATACTGAACGACGGGCTTCGAAATCCTCTGACTATTATTGCAACCTGCGCTGATATGGCTGGTGACGAACAAATTACGAAATCTATCCTGAATGAGGTCATTAGGATCGATGAGATGGTACATAATCTGGATCGTGAATGGGCAAATTCAGAAAAAATTCTAAATTATTTAAAGAAACATGATGAATTACGATCTGATTTTTTACCTGCCAGACCTTCACGCACCGGGAGATTCGAATCAATGTATTCTGATGAAAAGGTCCTCTTTTCTCCTCAGAAAAGCAGTCATGAACGCTTTATCGAAGAAATCCAGGCCAGATTGTATTCAATTCTTGATAGTATTGATGCAATAATTTATGTTACTGATATGGATTCATATGATATCCTATATTTAAATAAAGCGGCACGATCACAATTTGGGAATGCTATCGGGCAGAAATGTTATAAGAAAATCCATAATTATCCGGACAGTCCGTGCCCGTTCTGCACCAATCATCTGATAGTAACTGATAATGTGCCAACCGGGATCTACCAATGGGAATTCAATAATTCAAGAAATGGCAGGTGGTATGATTGTCGTGACCGGGCAATCAGGTGGACTGATGGCAGACTGGTCAGACTTGAAATAGCGACTGATATTACTACCCGCAAACAGATAGAAGAATCACTTCGGGAGAAGACGAATGAACTTGACCGGTTTTTTACCTACAGTCTTGATCTCATCTGTATTGCAGATACTTCCGGTTATTTCCACAAACTCAATCCTGAATGGGAAGCGACTCTCGGCTATTCAATATCAGAACTTGAAGGGCAGCGGTTCCTTGACTTTGTCCATCCTGATGACCTTGATTCAACAATTAAGGCAATTTCTACTCTTGATAAACAGGTCACGATTTTTAATTTTGTGAACCGGTACCGGCATAAGGATGGATCCTACCGGTGGATTGAATGGCGGTCATTTCCAAGTGGAAAATTGATATATGCGTCTGCCAGGGATATTACTGACCGTATTGCACATGAGGAGAACATCCGGAAAAGTGAAGAACGGTTCAGGACCCTGGTAAATGCAATTCAGGAGACAATGACCGTTATTGATCGGAATGGGACATTTCTCTATGCAAATTCATTATCTGCACATAATCTCTCCGGAAAAGAACCTGACTATGTAATCGGTAAAAATATACGCGATTTTGTATCTGTTGAGAAAGCGGATGAACTAATCCGGAATTACCAGACAACCATTGATTCAGGCATTCCTTTTACTGGTGAAGTTCCGGTAGAGATGCAGGGAACCTTGCGGTACTTCTACAATCGTCTCATTCCTTTCCGCTTTAGCGGTGAGGGGGAAATGGTAGTGCTTTCACTTTCTCTTGATATTACAGAGCAGCATGAGATGAGGGAGTCTCTTGCAAAAAGTGAAGAAAAATACCGCCGAATTGTTGATACTGCGGAAGAAGGAATCTGGCAGATAGATGAGCACAAGAATACGGTGTATGTAAACAACCGTATGGCAGAGATGCTTGGGTATATACCTGCAGAGATGCTTGGCCGGAAATATGAATCTTTTATCGCATCTGATGATCTTGCCAGTTATCAGATGAGGGCGGCCCGGCAGATCAATTGGAAAAATGACCGGTATGAAATGCGTTTCATAAAAAAAGATAATTCAACAGTCTGGATGCAGGTGTCTGTTACTGCACTAAACGGCCAGGATGGGAGTTTTCATGGATCTTTTGCAATGTTTTCTGATATTACTGATCAAAAAAAGGCAGATGAGAGGATAAATCTACAGTTGGCACGCTTACAGTCTTTTCTAAGCTTACTTAACATGAGTAATGCACCTGAACAAGAACTCCTGAGTTACACCCTTGAACATAGCCTTACAATAACAGAAAGTCGTTTTGCGTTTATCGGACTTCTGACGCCTGATGAAGATGCGATGATCATCCATGCATGGTCGCAGGGTGCAATGGAGATCTGCAGCGTGATGGATAAACCAATGCATTTTCCCATTGTGAAAGCCGGAATCTGGGGGGAGTGTATCAGAGATCGTTGCCCTTCAATCTTTAATGACTATTCTGCTCTCCATCCGGCAAAGCATGGATATCCGCAGGGGCATGTGCCTATAACCCGGTATCTTGGGGTACCGGTATTTGATGGATCACGGATAGTTGCCATTGTTGCTGTTGCAAATAAAGAGACCGGATATCTGGAAGAGGATGTAGACACTCTGATGACGCTGGGAAATATGATGTGGGAGATAATCCTGCGCAACCGTGCTGAGTCAGCCCTGAGAGAATCTGAAGAGCGGTTCCGTGGGCTTATTGATACCATCACGAGCGGGGTTGCCACATATTCTGTTCAGAATGATGGTTCATCAGGTAAAGATTACATTGTCATGGATTTTAACCGGATGGCTCTTGAGATCGAGGGGAAAACCAAAGAAGAAGTTGTAGGGAAAAGTCTTGCTGACCTCAGGCCTACGATCGATGATTACGGGCTTATCCCTGTTTTTCAAAAAGTCTGGAAAACAGGTGTTCCTGCCTTCTTTCCACAAAGGGTATATGTTGACGATAAATACACAAACTGGTATGAAAACCGTATTTTCCGTCTGAAAAGTGGAGAAATTGTTGCGGTTTATAATGATGTAACTGATCAGAAACTTGCAGAGCGGGCATTAGCCGAGAGTGAGGAACAGTACCGTTCGGTTATAGAAAACGCATCTGAAGGAATTGTCGTGGTCCAGGAGGGGATGATTAAATATGCTAACCCCAAAGCACTGGAAATGGCACAAACAACTTTTGAACACGTAATTTCGCAGCCATTTATCACCTTTATCCATCTGGATGATCAGGCTCTTGTTCTTGAGCACTATTCCCGGCGAATTCAGGAGAAGGAAACTCCTTCGTCTTATGATTTCCGTGTGGTTGGCAGGGAAGGTATGGTTACCTGGGTTCAGCTTTCTGCAATACAAATTCTCTGGAAAGGGAATCGTGCAACACTCAATTTCCTCGCAGATATCTCTGACCGTAAACAGATGGAGGAGGCACTTGAGGAGAGTAAAAAACTGCTTGATATCACTCAGCGCCTTGCTAAAGTCGGGGGCTGGGAGTGGGATGTAGATCAGCAGATGATGACCTGGACAGAAGAGACATACCATATTCACGGACTTAAACCTGGAGACCTTCCGGCCGGTTCATCAGAACACATACAAAGCAGCCTCTCGTGCTATGAGTCAACAGACCGGCCTATAATACTTGAAGCATTCCGAAGGTGCACAGAAGAAGGGGTACCTTACAACCTGGAGTTTCCTCTTACTACTCTTGAAGGGAACCGGATATGGATTCAGACCATGGGCCGACCGGTGATAGCAGACGGTCGTGTTGTAAAGGTTGTTGGCAACATAATTGACATTACTGATCGTAAACAGGCTGAAAGCGCTCTTTTGCAGGCTAATCGCCAGCTGAACCTTCTCACGGCAATTACCCGGCATGATATCCTCAATAAGATTACTGCAATTCTCGGGTATCTTTCCCTCGTAGAAATTAAGTTTCCAGATCCTGCGTTGAAAGATTATATCGGTAAAATTGAGAATGCGACAAATTCTATCCACACTCAGATTGAGTTTACGAAATTGTATCAGGACCTTGGAACTCATGAGCCACAATGGCAGAAACTTGAAACTGTTTTACCTGTGTCCAATATGCCGGATACAATACGTCTGAATGCTGATGTATCCGGAATCGAAGTCTTTGCAGACCCGATGTTTGAACGGGTATTTTCTAATCTCCTTGATAATTCTATCAGGCATGGTCAGACGGTGACTGATATTTTGGTCTCTGCTACTTTGTCTGAACAGGGGCTTGTGATTGTGTGGGAGGATAACGGGATCGGCATTGAGGAGGGTGAGAAAGAACTAATATTTGAACGTGGTTTTGGTAAAAATACGGGTCTTGGAATGTTTCTGGTTCGGGAGGTTCTTTCAATCACCGGGCTTACAATCCGGGAGTGCGGGATTTGGGGGAAAGGGGCGAGGTTTGAAATATTTGCAAAGAATGGAACTTATCGCGCTTCTGTGCCGGATTCAGGTAATACCAAAAACAATTCGTTAAATGCCGGCATGAGGTAAGTGATGAAGCCGAAAAGTATTGCCTATCAGATTCACTCTGGAATTCACTTGGGATTAATCAGATTCGTGAAAATATACCCTGGACTGATATGACATTACATAAGAATGCGTGGTTCATTGTTTTTATTCTTATATTGAACTTCTTTCTGATTTGTACTGTTCATGCATTCACACTTTATAATTCTAATGAGGAATCACCATCCTCAAACCAGCATGTAACACTCCAGTTACGATGGGATCATCAGTATCAGTTTGCTGGATATTATGCTGCTAAATGGCAGGGGTACTACGATGAAGCTGGATTTGATGTCGATATCAGATCTGCAATCGCTCCGGATGGGACGATACGCAGTGCAACTGCAGAAGTTTGTGACGGAAACGCTGATTTTGGAGTTGGCGCTGCCGATATCCTGATCGCCAGAGATA
>Ga0351897_1003_pt1 | contig 55219 bp, 53 predicted proteins | sample BONcelHT113001C4_FD_206876 | JGI IMG/M metagenome (GOLD analysis project Ga0351897, IMG submission 206876) | Enriched cells from coal bed in the Powder River Basin, Montana, United States - BONCAT cells T11 rep1 HSBNCT.T11.300.1.C4 ... | reverse complement strand
TACTATTCTATTACTATTCTATTACTATTCTATTACTATTCTATTACTATTCTATTACTATTCTATTACTATTCTATTACTATTCTATTACTATTCTATTACTATTTTGTAATTAATATTGGATGGGATTAAAAACTCTATAAGAATTATATTTTAAATTTCAAGAAATAGCTAAAATAATTTTTAAATTATTTGAATTTGAAAATTTGAAATAAGTTGAAAAATAATAAAAAAAAATAATAAGTTAAAATCAATTGATCCTGAAGGTATGGTTCTTCTAGGGATTAGATGTTAATGGATTCTCTTTAAGTTTTATAAATTCGTTTAGAGATTCTCTTGTAGTTCCTACCACAATCCTATAACTTTCTTTTTCACCTATAACTTTTTCCAACTTACCTCTGGCCATAATTCTTTCTCCTTCAAGGGCCTGGCCAGAGTAAGTATGGGTGAAGGAAGCTATTTCACTAATATTCATGTCAATTGGATTATTATCTAATGAATCAAATCTAGTTTCAATTATTTTGACATCATTGACTTCATAAACTGCTGGATTGTCAAATGATGCTAGAGCATTGAATACACTACATTCCACAGTCATTTGGCCTAGTGGTTCATATCGAGTGTCGCCCCATGTTCCAGAAATCTCGTCCCATTCACGAGTGGCCAGGATGTCAAATAAAGTTCCATCCACAACTCCCCGGTTGTTTTTTCTTTTTTCATACCAGCAGAATTCTTCAAAACTTAATGTGGAGTCGCTGATCCGTTTATCATAGACTTTTCTCCAGTAATCATCATCAATACTTTTAAAAGAGCTGTTTTCTGAGGTGTCTTTAATTTTACCGAATAAATTCATGGCTCGACGGTGATTAGCCATACCATAAATTACAAAATCTATGTCTGAAATTTGAGAATCGCATAATTCTGGTAATATTGATCCAGATATTCCCATACTTTCATAGGGGATATCTGCACCTTTATGGAATGTGTCTGCAATTTTAATGACCTTTTTTAGAAGAGTATTTTCGTCAGATTTGTCATTTGCACTTTCAATATTAATATAATCATTTCGCATTTCTTCTAATCTTTCATTAGGCCTTAAAATTTCTTTAACCTTATTTAAAGGCACACCCATCATTCGAACATTTGTATTTTCGCAATCATACAAATAATATGGATAATTTTCTTTTAAAAAGTTGTAAGCTTCTTCAGAACCCACTTTTCTGTATTTTTTACCACTTTTAAGCCTTTCACCTTCAGGATCCGGAATGTATCGTAAAAATGCCAGAATTCTGTCTTCAGGATGTATATAAGAGGTAGTTGCGAAAAACAAATCATCCGTGGTATATATGAAATCTCGGGTTCTGGCTCTCATAATTAATTAAGTGGTTAAATAAACTATTAAAATGTTATCGAATTATTTTAACTTTGATTTATAAACTCAATTAAGAGCAAAAATTAAATTTATCTAAGCCAATAATATAATTGATTAGTATAATGATATTTTGTAATAATTTTGAAATAAAATAATTAAATTTTATCTCTGAATGGCCTCGGTAATTGCTAATCATATAATCAATTTAACATTCAATAATTTTATGTAAATGGAAGATTTCTATGAAAATGATTAACCACTTTGTTGAAGAAAACACATGTTATGATGGGAGTCAGATAACTCCTTTATGGGGTCTAGACCAACTAGGAATAAAAGGTTCCAGTATAGTTTCCTGGATAGGATCCATGGAAATTGAACCATCGAAAATTATTGATGTAGAAGATGTTGGTTTAGAAATTAAATCAAAAGAAATGATTCATTTTATTGTAGAACATTTTGATTGTCAGCCTACTAATATCCAACTTTGTTATCATCGCCAGAGGATTTTAGTCATGATATTAAAAGATGAACTGGCCCAGTGGGGAGTTCAATGCACTCGCAGTGGTGATGATCTGTATGTGGGAAATGGAAAACTAACGGTTTCTATAGCCACTATATCTGCAACCAGTATGAAGATTCACTTGGGAATCAATATAACTAGTGAAGGAACTCCTGAAGACGTTGATACTATTGGTGTTTTAGAAACAGGAATTATTGAACGAGATGAATTATTAAGATTTATTAATAATATTTCTGAAGCATATATTGAAGAAATAGAGTCAATTGAAATGGACATATCTAAAACACGTGCTTTTTAACTTATTTTATAAGCTCAAGGTTCTTCATTTGTAATTTTCATTTATTATAATGTTCTTTATAGTAATTGATGAAAATTTTAATTCTATTTTGTATAGAGTCAATAAACCATACTTAATTAAATTAAGAGGATTAAAATAAAATATAATTCTACATTAATAAATTTCAATTAATTTCTAGAAATTCATTAAAGATTATACATAAAACTTGTTTAAATTTATAAAATTCAATATTAATTAAAGGTTAAATCATGAAAATTGTTATTAATGGTATTCACGCTAATTTAAGATTCTCTGCAGCCCATATGATTCCCGAACATGAATCGTGCGGATGTATACATGGTCACTCTTATATAGTAGATGTGCAGGTAGAAGGAGAACGCAGTGGAAAATTTGGCTTTGTAGCCGATTTTAAGGAAGTTAAAGGAGTAGTAAGGGATATATCTTCTACATTAGATCATAAAGTACTGATTCCCCTACAAAACAATCTAATTAAGTTTAAATCTACTGAAGGTTCAGTAGAATTTGTTATTCAGGGGAAAGAGTATAAATTGCCTGCAGAAGACTGTTTATTGCTTGATTTGAAATCCACATCGGCTGAAGATTTGGCAGAATACTTTGCGGAACGAGTATTTGACAAATTAAAGGAAAAAGGGACCAAAATTTCCAGTGTGGAAATATGTGTCAATGAAGGTATCGGACAGGGTGCTTTTTTCACTAAGAGTGATTAATATACTTATTTTTTTGAATTTTAATATTATGAGGGCTATATTATGAAAGCACCTATAATGGAAGTTTTTTCCAGTATTCAAGGGGAAGGCCTATTAATTGGCAGACGTCAAATTTTTGTTCGTTTTGCAGGATGTAATTTGAATTGCAATTATTGTGATACTCCAGAAAGTAGAAAAAGTACTGCTGGTACGAATACCACGGTGGAAGAGCTTAAACAAACTATTGAAAGCATCATAACTCCTGATTTCCACTCAATTTCATTTACTGGTGGTGAACCATTACTTCAAGCAGACTTTATAAAAAATTTTTTAGAAATAAATAAAAAAAATAAATTCAAATCTCTCTTAGAAACCAATGGTTCTCTTCCTAAAGAAGTTGAAAAGATTGCAAATCTAATTACTCACGCATCAGTGGATATAAAACTCCCAGAACATTTTTCTAGTCACACTAAGGACGATCTTATAGAACGGGAGATAGAATCCCTAAACATATTAATATCAAGAAAGGTAAATGTATATTGTAAAGTGGTAATGTTGCCCTCAACAAAAGTGGAAACTTTAGGACATGTAGCAAAAACCATAAAAGAAAATATTTCTGATCCGTCGCGGATCGTTATGGTGCTTCAACCGGCCAGTCCACTGGAATATTGGGTTCAACACACTCTTAAACTATTCAGCATGTCTGAAAAGGTGGGAGAACACCTAAATGTACTTACTATACCTCAAGTACATAAACTTCTAGAAGTCAGATAGGAGGTTTTTAGATGGAAATGGAAACTAAAGTCACAGTACACGATGCCATGACCTCAAACGTGGTCACCGTAGACCCTAAAATCAGTATTGCAGAGGCAGCTATACTCATGAATCAAATTAAAGTGGGTAGTCTAGTAGTTAAAAGCAATTCTGAACCCGAAGGTCTAATCACTGAAAGTGATATCATTAGAAAAGTAGTTTCCAAAGACTTAAAAGCTAGTGATATAACTATTGGCCAAGTAATGACTAAAAATCTCATTAGCATTGAACCTGGGAGAGAATTAAACGAGGCAGCTCGTTTAATGGCTAAAAATAGTATTAGGCGCCTTCCAGTGGTTAATGGTGGGGCTCTAGTCGGTATATTAACATCTACTGATGTAATGGCAGTTTCACCTGAGCTTACTGAAATTCTGGTAGAAAATGCCCGCATTACAGAAAATCAAGTGGGTTATCCATCTGGTGATAGGCCCGTTCCTGGTGCCTGTGAAGCATGTGGAAACTTTGAAGATTATCTGGATGAAGTAGATGGCAAGTATTTATGTGAGGAATGTAAAGAGGATTTAGAAGGTGAATAACTTGATTGTGGAAGAGGCAATGACCTCTAACCCGGTCACGGTTTCTATAAGCACCGCTGCTACCAGGGTGCGATCCATACTCCGGGATGAGGACTTCCGTTGTATCCCTGTGGTTCAGGAAGGCCACTTAAAAGGTTTAATTACCCGAGGGGATATGCAAAATATTTCTGCCAATAAATCTAATATTGAAGCTAGGGGCATAATGAAGCGGCCTAAACTTATTTTTACTCCAGAAATGGACTTAATCGATGCCGCTCATAACTTATTAAATTCTGAAGAGATTCAGGGCCCTGTGGTAGAATCCAGCGATAATTTTAAATTGCTGGGAATTTTAAGTGTGTTTGATATTTTATTAGCTCTTTTAGAAAATGGAGTTAATCCTCCCCAAAAAACTTTGGGAGATATTAAAACCGAAAATGTTGTAACCTGCGACTACCAGGATTCCATTTCTACTTTGTGGAATAAAATGGATGAATCTGGCTTTTCTGGTTTGCCTGTCTTAAAAAAAAGCAAGTTAATTGGAATTGTGACTCGTAAGGATCTTATCAGCTCGAGAAATAAGACTGGTATGGATTCTGGTGATGTAAAGCGAATTCCTGCAGAAAAGATCATGCAGACTCCGCCTATTGTAGGGACATCAAAGATGTCTTTGGAAGATGCCGCAACTTTAATGGTTCAAAAAGATATTGGGCGTTTACCAGTAGTTGAAAATCCCAAGTTTATTAAAAAAGAACCTTTTAGAGCTAAAGAATCAGATTTGATAGGCATAGTTGCAAGAGAAGACGTTTTGAGGTCGTATATAAATTGATTCTCAATTTCAAATTGCAAAGTGTCTTTTTATTACAATATATAAATAAAATGGCCTGGCACGAGAATATTTTCCGTAATCCAATAAAATATCAACTAGCATTTGAATATTAAAAAAAACACGAAAATTATTAATCTAGGTTAACAAATTTAACGTGAGAACTATAGAGAATTTAATTTCTATTAATTCTCTTAAAGATTGAGATAGCTATGTGTGTTAAATTCAATTAAAATAGCATTTAAAGTTCATTCCATAACATATGTATCATATCTCCGAGAGAGGTGTATGGATGAGAAGAAAAGACACCATAAACATCGTAAAATCTATGGACCGTGGGCCTATAGAATTTGGAAGCAGAAATTTTGAACACGAAGGCGATATTATGACTGTCGCCAAAAAAGAAGTGGTCACAATACCACAAACTGCCAGCATTAAAGAAGCTGCGGCCATAATGGTTAAAAACAAATTCAGGAGATTACCCATTACCAATCCTGGAACTGGGAAACTTATGGGTATCGTAACTTCTATGGATATACTGGACTTCCTGGGAGGGGGAGACAAATTTAAAATCCTGGAAGAAAAATATCATGACAATTTTTTAGCAGCTATCAATGAGTCTGTTAAAAAAATAATGACTCGTGATGTCCATTATTTAAGTTACAAAGACTCCCTAAATACTGCAGTTGAAAAAATGTTAGAATATGGCGTGGGGGCTTTACCAGTTATTGACTCTGGCGATAAAATAGTGGGAATTGTCTCTGAAAGAGATTTAGCTCTTTTATTATCTGGAGTTCTCACTGATGAGTTAGTAGAGGACTATATGACTAAAAAAGTTATAACTACCACTCCGGGAACACCCATTGAGGGCGCATCTAAAATAATGGTGAGAAACAAACTGAGAAGGATACCTGTGGTAGGAGAAGAGAGAAGAACTTCTCACCCAGAAAAAGAGAAACTGGTAGGCATAATCACTTCCACAGATATTCTGGAAATTCTAGGCCAAAGCAAAATCTTTAACAATATGACTTCTAATAGTGCTGAGGAAATTCTTAACTCAAAAATCACGGAGATAATGGAAAAAGAAGTCATAAGCACCACACCAATGACTCGTTTAGGCGATTTATGTGAATTGATGCAGAATAAAGGAATTGGTGGATTACCAGTAATTAAAGATGGGGAATTAGAGGGTATTATTACTGAAAGAGACTTATTAAAAGTCATAAAACAGTAATGTCCTCATATTTCAATATTTCTAAATTAATCTGGTATTTCATAAAAATAAGGGATATCTATGATTTTGAATCAAAAACACTGTAAATACATAGAATTATTAAATAAACCTCTATTTAGTATACCGCAGGTGATTTGATGAAAATAAAAGACATAATGAGTGAGGAAGTAGTGGTAATTCAAGATACAGAACAAGTAGCTTACGCCCGTAACCTCATGCTCAAAAATGGAATTGGTCGCATCATAGTAGTTGACCACGATGGAGATCCGGTGGGAATTGTCACTGAAAGAGACATTACTCATAAATTAAGTGGAAAAGGACCTGCCTGGAGAAGAAGGCCTATTGATAAAATTGCTGTAAGGAGAGTAATGAATAACGATTTAATTACTATAGCTCCTGGATTAAATTCAAAAGAAGCAGTTGAAGTAATGTTAAAAAATGATATTGGTTCACTGCCTGTTGTTGATCAAGGTGAATTAATCGGTATTATAACCAAAACAGATCTCATGAAAGTATATGAAAACAAATTCCGAGGTAAATGGAGAATTTCAGAGTTAATGAGTTCTAAAGTGGTCACGGTAAATGAAAATCACGCCATTTCCCATGTTATCAACATAATGGAAGAAAATAAAATTGGTCGTGTTGTGGTAATAAGAGATAATGAACCTGTGGGGATTATAACCTCTGAAAACATTTCTTTTGCCCAAATTGAAGATCCTGGAAAAGGGATTAATGTGGAGAGAATATACTTTGTTCGTCCTGTTGAAGGTGAAGGAAAAAGAAATGTGCGTATGATTTCCATGATGACTGCTGGGGATATTATGACTGATCGCATTGTCAAATTAAGCTCAGCAGATGATGCTTCAAAAGCAGCTAAAATCATGATGGAAAGTGAGATTAGTGGAATTCCAGTGGTTGAAGATGATGAACTAGTTGGCATCATCACTAAAACAGATATAATTAAAGCCATTCAGTAGAAAATAGTGAAAATCGCAGAATTTATAAATGAAACCTAAAAAAGAAAGGGGATTTTAATGCGAGTAAAAAATATAATGTCCGAGGATATTGTTTCCATAGATAAAGACCAGAACATTTGTGATGCTCTCAGAGTCATGAAAAAACACAAAATGTCCCGGTTAGCAGTTATCAATACCAACCAAGATAATGTTAAAGAGATGGTAGGTATGATAACTGAAAAAGACATTGCCAATAAACTGGGATCATCTAAATATGGAAACCTACCTCCTTCCCATTTTCATGTTTCTACGGTAATGACTAATGAGTTATTTGCAGTGGAAACTGAAACGGATATCGCCTATGCAGCCAACATAATGCTGGAGAATAATATTGGTGGAATTCCAGTAATGGATGATGGTGATGTGATTGGTCTGGTTACTAAATCAGACCTCATAGACACTTGCCGAGGCAAAGCATATGAAAACAAGTCTGTTCAGGATTTAATGAGCGAGGATCTAATCACGGTTTCTCCTTCTGACAGATTAGTTCATGCCCGGAGGGTCATGATGGATGCCCAAGTTGGTCGGCTCCTGGTAATGGAAGAGGGAGATTTAGTGGGACTAATAACTTCTAAAGATATTTCACGGTCCATGATATCCTTTAGAAAAGTTGTTCCAGATAAACATAAATCTGCCAGAATCAGAAATCTTCTGGTGGATGATGTAATGTCTCAAGGAATTCGCATGGTTTCCATGACCAGTTCTATTCCTGAAGTGGCTCAAATGATGCTGGATCAAGGCATAAGTGGCTTTCCAGTAGCAGATGAGAATAAAAACCCGGTAGGTCTAATAACAAAAACAGATTTGCTGGATTTAATTGTTGAAATGGAGGGGGTTAACTAATTTCTAGGGAATATAAGTCTAATGGACAAAAATCTGAGGATTCTAGATCCAAAATACTTAAATCACCTGGAATTGACTTGCCTGAGGTAAACTGTCCTAAATGCAGTTCTAAAATGGGGGTTGATTGGAGGAGAAACAATACCCTCACCCATTTTTTTTATTCTTGCCCATCTTGTGAGCTGGAATCTCAAATTGAAGTAGAAGATTTTCTGGAGAAAAAAATTCAAGAAATACTTGGAATTAAATCAGAAAAGCTGGAAGAATCTATTAAAAAAGGAAACACTAAATTTTTTATTTCCATGGGCATTCCCACCCTTCTTTTTAAAAAAGAAACAGGTAACTTGGAATCTGGGACAGTTATTTATCTTTCAGATGAAATTGAAGTAATTAGAGGATTCCCCAAAATCAGGAGAACTCTTCTCTTAGGCCCTTCCCTTAAAAATCATTTTCACGATTTAATTGCAGTGGAAGAGAAGATGAATGGTTATAATGTCCGTATTGCCAGTATAAATTGTAGTGATATATGTCAAAATTTCTCTAAAAATCCAGAAAGTAACTCAAAAGGATTTGATGAATCTAATGAGGACATTAAACATAATAAAATCGTGGCCCTCACTCGTGGAGGATATATATGTCCTTTTACCACTAAAAAGGCCCAGGAACTCATGAACCTGGATGATTTTTTTGCAGATAATCCAGAACTAGTAATATGTGGAGAAATGGTGGGTACTGACAACCCTTATGTTTCACAGTATTATCCTGAAATTGGTAAATTGGCCTTTAGAGCTTTTGACATCCGTCACAAACTATCCAATGAACCATTATCTATTGATGCCAAAAGAAAACTCTTAAAACAATATAATCTGCCGGCTGTTCGTTTATTTGGCATATTTTCAGCAGATGATGCTCACGAGAAAATATTAGAACTAACTAAAGAAATAGGTCTGGAACATCGGGAAGGGGTGGTAATGAAACATCCTTCTATGGAGATTCCACCTTTAAAATACACATCATCCCAGGCCCATGATAGAGAAATCAAATATGCCTTTAATTTTCCATTTGATTTTGGAAGAGCCTTTTTTTTCAGTAGAGTTATAAGAGAAGGCTTCCAAGCTTATGAAATGGAAGATTCTCCAGAAGAACTCCAAAAAAGAGCTCAAAGATTGGGTGAATCTATTATCTATCCCATGATGGACATAATCAAACAAATAAATGATGGGGAACCTGCGGTGGAAGATACTACTATCAATGTGGATAGTAAAAAAGAGGCCGAGGAATTTGTAAGACATCTTCATGATCTGGGAGTATCAGCTATGTTAATTGAATACAATGATGGGAATGCGGTTATTCGGAGAATGTATAATTCAACCACAGACAAAATAAAGAATTACCTTAATGGAGGCCTTTACTAAGCTAAATAGCTAAATTAAGGAACTTAGTATTTTATCAGGGTCTTATTTTATTTTTTATTTTATTTTTTATTTTATCCTTATTTTATTATCTACCTTAATTCTTAAATTAAAAGAATACCAATTGGAAATTAATATTTATTAAATGTCAATATAATAAACGATTATACATTTAATATACATATAAATAAATCATAAATTTTCACCTTAATGAAATTATAAATAAAATGGATATTATCATGTTGACTGAAAACACCTTAAAAAACTCTAATGATTCTAATTCCAATAATAACCATAATTCTCTAAAAGAAAGTGTTAAGGAAAAACCTAATATGATTATTGCCTATTTTGGGCCGGCTGGAACATTCACTGAAGAAGCAGCTTCCAGATTAAATGGCGAATTAGTAGCATTTGATTCCATTATAGAAGTTTTAGAAGCGGTAAGAACAGACAGGGCCAAGAAAGGCGTGGTGCCTATTGAAAACTCAATCGAAGGCCCGGTGGGTGTTACATTGGACCTTCTGGCCCAAGATTACGATCTAATTATTGAAAAAGAAATAATTCTACCGATAAGTCACAATTTAATGGTTAATAAAGGAGTTAAGTTGAATGAAATTCATTCAATTTACTCCCACGCCCAGCCACTGGCCCAGTGCAGAATATTTTTAGAAAAATTGGGCATAACCACTCATTCTACTTCCAGTACGGCTGCAGCGGCCAAATTTATTAAGGGTAAGAAAAATTCGGCGGCCATTGGAAATTATAGGGCTGCGGAATTATATGATCTGGATATCATTAAATCAGATATTCAGGACTTTGAAAACAACCGGACCCGGTTTATAGTTTTGGGGAAAAATAAATCAAAGCCTACTGGAGATGACAAAACATCCATTGTTTTTTCATTGTATGAAGATCGGCCTGGGGGATTATATGAGATTTTAGGTTATTTTGCCGGGAAGAAAATTAACTTAACTAAAATTGAGTCTCGCCCATCTAAAAAGGGATTGGGAAAGTACATTTTTTTCATAGATTTTGAAGGCCATCGTGATGATTTGATAGTTAATGGTATTTTGGATACTATTAAAAACAACGCTCCTTTTTTAAAGCTACTGGGTTCCTATCCCCATGAAAATTAACTATGAATTAATTAAAATCTTTTAATTTCTTTTTATTTATTTTTTAAACTATATTAATAGTATTAATTTTTACACAAATAATGCGTTAAAAAGAAAAGGATTTATAATATTTAAATAAATAGATATAGTTAATCATAAGTTATGGATAACTTTGATATTATTTCAATTCATTAATTTATGTGTAAAATTTACAAAATTAATATTAAAATTTAGGCTAATGGCCTGAAATTTAGGAGATGATCAAGATTAGTAAAATAGAACAGCTCTTGAAGAATCTCGAGGACTTAGAAAAGGATTTAGAAGCAGGAAAAATTCCTAAAAAGCAGTATGTATCCTTAAAAAAACAATACACTAATAGATTAGATACCCTTGAGGCTGCAGAAAGAGTTAAGCGGATGCAAGGTAGAGGTACTTCTGAAAAGACTTTAGATCATTGGGCCTCCAAGAGTAAACTTGAAAAAGATGAAGAAGAGCAAGAAGAGCTCATTAAAAAATATGTAACCACTCCTAAACCAACTAAAGCTCAAGCGAAAGCAGCATCATCCTCAAAAGGTGGTATTTCCAGAATTGGGATAGTTGCTGGAGTTTTATTAGCTTTAGCTTTCTTTGTAGGAACTGGATTTGGTGTAATGATGCTAAATACTCCAGTAACTGCAGATAATGGTACAGTAACGGTTAATCAAACTGCTTTTCCACTTATAGAGAATTTAACAAATAATACTACTATTTCCAACCATACTTTAACTAATACTACGAAATCGAATGGTAGTAATACGAATGGTGGTTCTAATAACACACCGACACCGGTTACTCCAAAGCCAACCCCAGACCCGGTTACTCCAACTGATCCAACTCCAGATGTTAATGCGGTTAGTTATTAGACCATGAAAAACTTAATTTTTTACTACTTCCCTTTTTAAATTTTTAAATAGAGGTAATGTCATGAAAAAATACTTTTTAGCATTATTAGTCCTTTCTTTAGTGGTTTTTACCTCTGGTTGTACTTCTAATACTGATAATCAAGACAATCAGACTAAAACTCTATCTCAAAATAATGTTTCATTCACCTATCCTGGCAGCTGGGTCATAGCTGATTCTCAGGCCAATGATACTATAGCTGCTGTGGCCGATCCCAGTTCAGTGAATGCTCAAACTGGACTTGCACAAACTGTAGTCACAGTTCAACTTAAAAACTTTACTGGAACATTTGATTCCATGTACGCGGATAATTATGAATCTTTATTCAGTAATTCCAGCTACCAAAGGGTTTCTGAAGGTAATCTAACTGTAAATGGCAACACAGTCTTTGAAAATGTTTATACCATTGATGCCGATGGTACTAATATCAAACAAAGGGCCATTTGGATACAAGATAATAAAAAAGCCTATGTAATCCTTTGTAGTGCTCTTACCAGCCAGTTTGATAAGGAAAAACAGAATTTTGATATGATTATAAATAGCTTTAAAATTTTATAGACCCGAATGGATAACGATTTGATGGGAGCTTGTTTAAAACTATTTTTAATTATTTTTTAATTAGTTTTAATAGATATTTAATAGACACTGACTTCTTTTTTTATTTTAAATTAATTTAAATCTTTATTTTTTACAATCAGTAGTTAATTTTTGCTAAAATTTATTTTAATTGAGTATTTTCATCTTCTTTAAAATTTAATGATAAATAAAAAATTATAGAAAAATATATAATTTTTAATGGCCATATTATATTCTATATATTATGGAGTGAGCGAAATGAAAAAATATCTTCCAATACTGGCTATAATAGCCTTGGTGGTATTTGTGGCGGGATGTGTTGATAGTGGAACTACTAATAACACTACATCTAACATCACTGTACCTGATATCCCATCAAAAACCTATGCTAAAAATGGTATTTCTTTTAAATATCCGCAATCTTGGACTAATAATTTGGAGAGTAGTACTCCTAGCACTATAACTACTGTTGGGGATCCGGATTCTCAAGAATCCAGTGGAAATGTAAATACTTTGGCTGTAATTCAAAAAACCAGTCTTCCGTCTGGTCAAACTCTAAAGGATACCTATGATGCTACTTATGCTAATTATAAAAACGATAGTACTTACCAACTTGTATCTGAGCGGACATTTACCCTTAATGGAACTACTGCCTATGAAAATATCCACAAAATAGATGTTAGTGGAACCACAAAACAAGAAAGAGCAACTTGGTTGGAGAAAAACGGAACAATATATGTTATATTATGTGGAGCACTTCCAGCGGACTTTGATAGTCAACAAACCAACTTTGATTTAATTACTTATTCATTCAAAGTTACTGCTTGATTAATCAACCTCTTTTTTTTATTTTATTTCTATTTTTAATAATTTTAAACACTTATTTTAATTGTTTAAGATTTAAACGCATTAAATTGCAATCAATGATTCTAAAATTAATCCTAAATATTAGATCATAATGTGAAATGAGTGTATAAGTTTATATTCTCAAAATATCAATAGAATTACACTAATGGTCATATAATTAAACTAATCTTAACTGGCCATACCTGTTCATTTTTTTTAGCTCTAATGCTGTTGATAGGTAATAGTGGGCCATTAAGTCTTTTTATTATATTGATTTTTAATAAAATTATCAAATTTATAAAAATTTATAAAAACTACTATCACAAAAAAGAAAGGAGGAACATGAATGGATTTACCAATATGTGATGTCTGTCTACAAAGCGGGATACTATGTAAAGGATGTGAAAATAAGCTTAAAACTGGTGAAATAAGCCAAATGGAGATGGACATTGCAAAAATACTTTATAATCTGGGTGATGGGCAAATAAGCTTTAAAAAGGCCATAGATATGGGAAATACGGCCATAATTATCACCGAAAAGGACCAAGTAGGTAAAGTAATTGGTAAAGGCGGAAATGTAGTTCGAGCCATATCTAAAGAAATTGGAAAGAATGTAAGAGTTATTGCAGCAGAATCAGATCTTAAATCTGTTGCTAAAGATATTTTGGCCCCGGCAAGGATTTCAGGGATTAATGTGGTTTATGGGACTGATGGCGAGCAAAAATATAAAATAAGGGTGCTGAGGGAAGATGCTCGCAGAATTCCATCGAACTTAGACGGATTAAATGAGATCATAGAATCTTTAACTGGGGAAAAAACCACAATTGTATTGGATGATTTGTAAATCTTCTTTAAATTAAAAAATAAATAATTTGAACCATAATAATGATTATAATATATTAATGATTAAAATAATTATATCCAAAATATAATCTATATATTAAATAAATAAACCAATTGAGTCGTTATCATGGAAATTGTACTTTGTGTAACTGGTAGTGTGGCTGCCGTAGAAACTGTTAAGCTTGCCCGAGAACTCCGACGGCAAGGGGCAGATGTAAAATGTTTTATGAGTGATGATGCTTGCCATATAATTCATCCCTATGCTTTAGAATTCGCCACCGGCCAGGAAGTAGTTCTGGAGCTCACTGGCAAAATTGAACATGTAAAATATGCTCAAGCAGATCTTGTTTTGGTGGCACCGGCCACAGCTAATGTTATCAGCAAATTTGCCTATAAAATGGCAGATAATCCTATAAATACTCTTCTTATAACGGCCTTGGGCCATGATACTCCTATTGTAATGGTTCCCTCTATGCACGATTCTATGTATCGCTCGGTGGAAGAGAATATTCATAAATTGGAAGAAGAAGGAATAAACTTTGTTCTACCAAGAATGGATGAAGGAAAGGCCAAATTCCCTTATTTGGAAGATATTGTTCTCCAGGCCATTAGACAAGTAAATAGCTCTGAAAATGAATTAAAAGGCAAAAAAGTCCTTATCAGTGCTGGTGGAACCTATGAGGCCATAGATCCAATAAGGGGAATTACCAATCGCAGTTCGGGCAAGATGGGTATTGAAATTGCTAAAGAATCTTTTATTCGAGGAGCAGAGGTCACCCTGTTAGTGGGTGAGGTCAGTGTACCTGTTCCCCAATCATTTGAGTCTATTAAAACTATATCCAGCAAAGAAATGAATGAAAAAGTTCTGGAAATCATCCCGGAGTTTGATATTTTTGTCTCAGCTGCCGCGGTGTCTGATTTTTCACCATCAATCGTCGAAAATAGTAAAATACCCTCGGATAATAAATTAGAATTGGAATTAAAGCCAAATCCAAAAATTATTAATCAAATAAAACAGAAAAATCCAGATATTTTCCTGGTGGGATTTAAAGCGGAATATGATATTGCTGAGAGTGAATTAATTGATTTAGCAAAAAATCAGATAGTGAAATCTGGTGCAGATCTGGTAGTGGCCAATGATGTTTCTGTGGAGGGGTCTGGATTTGGATCTAATGAAAATAAGGTGATATTGGTGGATAATGAAGTCCAAAATCTTTCGCTCATCCCTAAAAAAGAAGTTGCTCAAATGATATGGGATAGAATCTTATTTAAAATTCATTAAGGAATTTTTAAGGCTTGATGATAATTTAGGGAATCATTAGGCCATTATTAAGTATTTATTTTATTTTATTTTATTTTATTTTTATTTTTTAATTCAATAAATAAAACTTTTTCAAAAATTTGTAAAATTGCTCTAATTATTTGAAAATTAGGTTAGTTAAATTCATTAAAATAAGGTGATATTGCTTAATTATTTTTAAAATCAATAAAATGAGGTAAGTGTTCACCTTTCAGGGGTTTGCCATTTTGTGGGAGTAGTAATTAATATAAATACAAATTCCCTGAAGGTGATATTATGGCCACATGTTAGATTATGTGTGGGTAATTCTTACCTTATGTATTTTCTAAAATATAAAGTTTACACTTATAATTGAAAAAGATTTTAAAATAATTTTATTAAAAAATTGGACCAATAATAAGCATTATTTTAGAAAAAATGGCCTTTAAATCCCATTAATAATATTCTTGAAATCTATTGAAATCAACTAAATTCAACTTGAAATCAATGGAAAATACCAAATTTTGCTTCTAAAAACTTCTCTCTACTACCAGGCCCAGATGGTCTTTTTCATAGGGTTCTAATTTGATTTTTTCCACTATGTTGAATCCATGGGTTTTTAATTTAGATTCTTCTTCTCTGAAAATCTTTTGTGGTTTTTTAGTTACGTCAATACTTCGAGCCTTAATCATGAGCATTCCCTGACCTTCTTCTTTTAGAAATAATCTCATATTATCCATGAATAGTTCGCTCTGCTGGGGTTGGGCCACATCACAGTAAATAAAATCCACTTTTTCAACTAAATTTAAATAACGACCTGGCCGGGTAGCATCGTCCAGTAAAGGCACCATATTTTCCCTTTTTTCACATACCCTAATAAGTTCTCTCATCATTCTGGGAGAAAATTCCAAACAATAGACTAATCCTTCGGGAACCATATCTGATATGTGGGATGGAGTGGTACCGGAAGAGGCCCCTAAATAAAGAACTTTAGAATCAGATGATATTTTTAAATTCTCCAGACCATTTAAAATCGCTGCCCCTAACTTGGAACGGCGCGGATCCCAAACTCTATATTCCTTTCCTTCCCAATCCAGAAGTTTTTCCCCATACACTTTGTATTCTGGACTAAGATTAGGGGTTACCAGAGAATGATCCATAAGATATACGCTATTTATTCCCTCTATTTTTTCCATTTTAACACCGTGATTAAATTAAACTTAAATTAAATTCTTTACTTACCTTTTTTTGAACTAGACATCTTACAATTTTCCTGCATATCCTGCAATGTTTCATGAATTTCGGCCTGAGTCTGCTGAACTACCGACTGAATATTTCCGGATTCATTACTCATATTATTCATAAGATCTTCTGTCATTTGATGCTGGAGTTCTATTAAATTCTTAAGATTCATAAAATTCTGTTTTAATCTTCTCTCCACACTTAAAGAGAACCATATGGCAGTAATGGCCAGAATAATGGATAAAATACTGGAAACCGTATAGATTATGGGTAAAATGTCTAACACAATTATCACCTAATTATAAATTCCCTATTTTTTCCTTTTTTTCTTCTTTTTCTTTTTAGAATATTTTTTGTATTGTTTGGGACTGGATTTAGTAACCTTTTTAGATTTAGTAACTCTTTTAGGGAATGGATTATCTTTAATAACTGTTTCTAATCTTTCTAAATAACCTTCTTTAATTGTAGGGTCAAATTCACCAGAGAAAAGATCTTTACGCACTGCCAAAGATATTTTAGCAGCTAATGTTCGCGCAATTTTTCCCCTTAGCCACCATTTGCCCCCTCTAATGTCTGGGTGTTGATATATAAGTCCATGTTTGGGAGGTCGCTCACCGGTCTTTAGGTGTCTGAATAAAGCCTTCTCAGCTCCCATAATCTGGATAGTACTGGAAGGGAATAGTGCTAATTGTTTTATACTTCCAGCATGAGCAATTAATTTCGCCCCAAGGGAAGCACCCGCTAAATCTCTTAGATTAGGGGCAATTTTCTCCATTTTAAAATCTACGTAAGTTTCTATAGACTGACGAGATTCCTGGAGTGATTTGAGGGCCTTACCAAATCCCTGAATTATTAAAATATCTTCTTCTTCAATATCGGCCCCCATACTACTATCTAGTTCCATATTATGTCCACTTAAATCCTGCTGGAGTATTTGATCGCGATGGCCATGCTGAGCTACTAAACCCACATAGGCATCGTGACTTCGTATATAATCCAATTCTGGAAAATGAACACCGTACCATTCTCTTATTCTTTCAGATAGCTTTCCTATGGATTCATCCAGTTCATCTAAAGAACTTATGGCTTGTATTAAAAGCTTATCCTCTGCTTCAGACGATTCTCTTATCTGATGGAGTGTAACCTCTAGGTAAATATCATGTATTCTTGACTTAAATTCTTCCTCAGTTTGTATAAAGCCAATTTCTAATAATATTTGCGTTAAATTGGAGCGAAGATATTCTCCACCAGGATTAGGTGTTTTGAATTCGAATTTTTCACTATTTTTTAGATGTTGGTAGTTGGAACTACCTTTGTTGGTCTCTATGATGATGGATTCGTATTTTTTCCCGATTCTATTTAATAATGCTTCTTCTTCTACTAGTAAAACTCCTTCTCGAATTTTTAAAAGCCGGGAAGAAATTTTGCTCGGTGGGAAAAGTTCATAATCCAAAAGAGTCAAATCTTCATTAAAGACCATGAAACCGGCCAGACAATTTGTAAGATAACAATTCATAAAAACTAATTTGTCTGATGTGATTTAAATTATTTGACTTTTTAAAGATAATATTTAGAAAATTGTTTGAATAATATTACAAAATGAATTTACAATAATGGTTAAAATATAAAAACTAACTTAAATTCTGAAATTATAATTTTAGAGGTTTAAACATGATGGAAATTGAATTATTTGGCTTTAAAATGAAAAATCCTACTATGTTGGCTGCAGGGGTAATGGGCAGCACAGCTGCATCTTTAAACTGGGTATCTAGATGTGGGGCCGGGGCAGTAGTAACTAAATCATTCTCTAAAATGCCAAATAAAGGATATAAGAATCCCACCACGGTAGAAGTGAATGGGGGAATTATAAATGCTATAGGCCTTTCCAGTCCGGGTGTGGAAACATTTAAAAAAGAGTTGGAATTGCTTAATGGTGATGTTCCCAAGATTGCATCAATTTATGGGGCCACTCCCGAAGAATTTTCCCAAATAGCTGGTGAAATAGAAGATTTAGTTGATTCCATTGAGTTAAATGTTTCATGTCCCCATGCCATGAGTGGCTGTGGGGCAGCCATAGGCCAGGACAAGGAATTAACATTTAATGTGGTTAACTCTGTTAAAAATTCAGTATCAGTACCAGTAATTGTTAAATTAACTCCTAATGTAACTGATTTAACAGAAATTGCCCTTAGTGCGGAGAAGGCGGGTTGTGATGGATTAACTTTAATCAATTCTCTAGGCCCTGGAATGAAAATTGATTTAGAAACAGGGCGCCCAATTTTATCTAACACATTTGGAGGAATGTCCGGCCCAGCCATAAAACCAATTGCCCTGAGATGCGTATTTCAAACATATGCCATTACCGATGTGCCTTTGGTGGGAGTAGGTGGAATATCCAATGCCCAAGATGTTGTAGAATTTTTATATGCTGGGGCCAGTGCAGTGCAAGTGGGAACAGCCATAATGGAAAAAGGCCCAGAAATTTTTGCCGAAATTTGCACGGGGCTTGAAAAATTCATGATAGAGCATGAATTCGATTCTATATCTGAAATGGTTGGTTTAGCGCACGAATTTTAGGCAAAAATGAAATTAATTGGAAAAATTATTTACAAATATTAAAAAGCATATAAAATTAAAAATTATTATTTAAATTAATTATTTATCTAAACTTAATTATCAATTGAATTTTGTCATTAGTTTATCATTACTGGTGTTTGGTGGAAAAATGCACGTTCCAAAGGTTTTAGAAATAAAAGAAGTTTTTGAAGAATCAGAAACTGTAAAAACATTTATATTTGATTGGGATATGGATTCAGAGGATATAATTCCTCAACCTGGTCAATTCATGATGTTATGGAATTTTGAAGATGAAAAACCCATGTCCATTTCATCTATAGATCTGGTTAAAGGAGAATTAGGCATATCCATTAAGAAAGTGGGAGAATTTACTTCTAATGTCCATAAACTTGATAAAGGTGAAAAATTAGGCCTTCGAGGGCCTTATGGTAGAGGATTTGAATTAAAAGGCTCTAAAATACTAGCCGTTGGTGGTGGAATAGGTATGGCACCTATTGCCTCTTTTGTAGATTATACATTAAGTCGAGGGGTGAAAGTTGATGTGGTCAGTGCTTCACTTACTTTAGACGAACTATTGTTTGTAAATAGGATGAAAAAAGCAGGTGCTGGTACTTTTACATGTACTGATGATGGAACCTGTGGATTCCAGGGTTTTGCCACGGATCGAGTAGAAGCAATCTTAATGGACCATGATTATGATATGATTGTAACCTGCGGCCCGGAACTCATGATGAAGGGAGTTCTGGAAATAGCTAAAAAGCACGAGATTCCAAGCCAGTTTTCCATGGAGCGCTGGATGAAATGTGCCATGGGAATCTGTGGCCAGTGTTGTGTAGATGACGCAGGATGGAGAGTTTGTGTGGAAGGGCCGGTTTTCTGGAGTCATGAGGTGAATTTAATTAAAGAGTTTGGTGAATATCGGAGAGACTCATCAGGGACTCGAAATTATTATAAGTAGAATAACTTTAAATCTTTTAGAAATAATAACTCCAATTGTTTCTCAAATTTTATCGCTAATTCATTAATTAAATTTTTATAATGCACACCTATCCATCAATACCCATTTCAACTGAAAACCAAATAAAAATGATAATCTAACTGATGAAGGAATTTCATGATTTATAAACTAAAAGGAACAGTGACATCAGCCATATTCGTGGTTATAATTTTATTAATAGCTTCGTTTTTTGTTTTATCTCCACTAATAAGTATGATACTGTTGGGAGCTATTTTTGCTTATGCTATACGACCAATATCTAATAAAATGAATCCTTATCTCAAATTTGAGTCGATTTCCATTTTCGTGGCCATGATACTGGTTATTACACCTTTAATTCTAATCATAGCTTTTAGTATAAGTACTATTATTAGTTCTGCACCAGCAATTATGGGTGTGGCAAGTAATGTAGATGCTGGAAGTTTAAATCAGACTATAAACCAAACATCTACTCAAATTGCAGGGTATGTTCCTGCTGCTTTCCAACCATCAGCTAATTCTGTTATTAACGCCTTTAAAAGTTTAATTAGTGCGGGATTAAATGCAATTTTGGGTTATGCTGCAGATATAGTTCAATCAATACCTATAGTCGCTTTGCAACTCTTCATATTCTTTGCTTCTACATTTTATTTGGTTAAAGAGGGGGATAAAATAGTAGAATATATAAGATACGCTTTACCTCAGGAGAGAAGAAGTTTTTTCCATAATATGTCTGAGGAAGTAGAAAGAGTTCTGAAGAGCATATTTTATGGCCATTTTTTAACTGCTTTAATCATTGGAATAATGGCCACTGTGGGTTTCTATATTTTAGGATATCCGTATGCTCTGTTTTTAGGAATATTAACTGGATTTTTGCAGCTCATACCTATTATCGGGCCTTGGCCAACCTACACGGCTCTAGCCATCTATGATTTTGCCACGGGCAATATTCCAAGAGGCATAATTGTGTTATTGTTTGGATTTTTCCTTAGTGGTAGTGATATTTACATCCGTCCTAAATTATCAGGAAAATATGCAGATATTCATCCTTTAATTTTCCTTTTAGGATTCTTAGGGGGGCCTTTAGTATTTGGTATTCTTGGATTTATTTTAGGGCCTTTAATTCTAGGAGTAACCTATGCTGCACTACTGGCCTATAAAAATAATGACTCTAATGAGTCTAAAAAAGTTGATAATTAATTGAAATATTAATATTTGAAATTTTAAAAAAATAAAAAAGTTTAGGTTCAATTAAGATCTGCTAATTATTAATCAAATTAATTATTTTAACAGATTTAATACTAACAGTTCTTAATTATTATATGAACTATATGAACCTATTTGAGTTGTTTTTTTATTTATTATCCATTTTGAGGCATAATCAAGTTCTGAATATACTGCATAATGGAATAAAATAAATTCATTATTTGTTGTAGTATACCTTCTTGGCTGGCATCTGTATTTGCATTACCAGAAGCAACTTGAGTTATGTTTGCAGGTATAGTAGCATTAGTTACTTTACTTGAAACTAGAGGTATGCTAATGGAGTTGGAATTGATTCCGAATGTTTTTCCTGAAGCGTCCTGATAAGTTACTCCCACACCACCAATAAAGAATGGATTTGAAACAGTGGCATCACTACCAAAGTCTGCCTTTACTTCTGCATCTGTTGGAATATAAACTTTTTCGGTGAAAATTTTCTTGGAACCGGCTTTCAGGGTCCCTATAAACTTGTAGAAATTTTGATCGGCCACACTGACATTATATATGTCTTTATTCCCATTATTTTGAATGGTATATGTTATAGTCACATTTTGGCCTTTTTGAGCTTGGGATGGTCCTTTTTGAGTGGCTATTACGCCCTGTGCATATGTAGCACCTATTGATATAAGGAACATCGCTAGAAGCATTATTATAATACTTTTTTTCATATCATCCCTCGTTCTTTTTTAAATATTACTAAGTTATTATGTATCTGATTATATAAACATCTTCCTTATGAATATGCATAAAGGCATTATTAATTCTATAAATCTCTTTTAGAGAATTTTAATAGATAATAAAAAACCGATAATAAAAAAATCAAGAAGAATTTTTTGAAATTCCTAATGATATTATTAAAACTCATTCTTGATTATAAAAATTACTTAATTATATAATCCGGTTAGACTAAACTAAAATTGTATGGAAACCAAAAATATGGTACTTCTGGACATTGACTATGTCACAGAAAAAGATAAGCCAGTTATACGTTTATTTGGCAAAGAAAAAGGATCTGATGATGTTAATCATATCATAGCTCTTGATAGGACTTTTGAACCTTACATCTACGTCATTCCACAGGATATGGATAGTGCACTGGAACAATTGAAAGAAATTGGCCTGGAAAATACGCAAAAAGTTCTTAAAAAAGACCTGGCAAAGGAACTAGAATTTATTAAGGTCACTTTAAAACATCCTCAAGAGGTTCCCAAACTCAGAGATAAAATACTGGGCTTAAGCATGGTTAAGGATATTAGGGAACATGATATTCCTTTCTATAGAAGATATTTAATAGATAAAGGCCTTTTTCCAATGTCGGAAATAGAAATTAGGGGAGAAGCAGTGAAAGAATCGAATTGTGTTTCTTCAAAAGCTAAAAATGTGAATATAATAAATCTGGACGAATCTCCCCTACCTTTAGAGTCAGAATTCCCAGAATTAAAAATATTGAGTTTTGATATTGAGGTAAGAAATCCTGATGGCATGCCTAACTCAGATAAGGATGAAATTATCATGATTGGCCTAGCCGGAAACTTTGGTGTAGAAAAAGTCATATCTACCAAAGGAGAGCATCTGGAATATGTTGAAAAAGTGGAAACAGAAAAGGAAATTATCCAACGCTTTGTAGAAACTGTAAAAACTCACCAACCAGATGTGATTGTGGGATATAATTCTGATAATTTTGATTTTACCTATATTCGCGAGAGGGCCAAGCTGCTGGGTGTTCGCATGAACATGGGGATTGATGAATCTGAATTAAAATTTATGAGAAGGGGTTACACCAACGCCGCGACTATTAAAGGTATGATACATGTTGATTTATATTTGGTCATGCGCCGTTATATGAATCTGGATAGATACACTTTAGAGCGGGTTTATCTGGAATTATTTGGGGAAGAAAAATTTGACTTGCCTGGTGACCGACTATGGGAATACTGGGACAGTGATGGTGATAAACTTGATGAATTGTTCCGCTACTCTTTAGATGATGTGGTTGCTACTTTTAAAATTGCAGAAAAGATTTTACCACTTAATATGGAACTTACGCGTATTGTAGGCCAGCCTTTGTTTGATATGGCTAGAATGGCAACCGGTCAACAAGTGGAATGGTTTTTAATGCGTAAGGCTTATGAATATGGTGAAGTTGCCCCTAATAAACCTTCCAGCTCCCAATATTCTGAAAGAAGGGGAAAAAGAGCAGTTGGTGGATATGTTAAAGAGCCAGATATAGGGCTTCATGAAAATATAGTTCAATTCGATTTTAGAAGTTTGTATCCTAGTATCATTATCTCCAAAAACGTTTCTGTTGACACCTTAGTAAAAGAGAGTGTTCAAGGAGTCATTGAATGTATTGATGAGGAGATTGACATTCAAGAGAAAGGGGATATTACAAATGGCTCTAATGGAGATATAACTAATAATAATAATAATAATAATAATAATGCTAAGTATCATATAGCTCCAGAATATGGCTACAAGTTCTTAAAAGAACCGCAAGGATTTATACCTTCAGTTATTGGTCAGGTTTTGACTGAAAGATCACGATTAAAAAAGAAAATGAACGATTCTGAAGAACCAATGGAGAAGAGAATTCTTAATGTACAACAAGAAGCCTTGAAAAGGCTGGCCAATACTATGTATGGAGTTTATGCCTATTCTCGTTTCAGATGGTATTCTATTGAATGTGCAGAGTCAATTACTGCATGGGGAAGAGATTATATAAAGAAAACAATGAAAAAAGCAAAACCATTCGGCTTCCACAGCATTTACGCAGATACTGATGGTTTTTATGCTACTTATAAACCAGAACTCCTAAAAGAAAGTAGTGAGAAAAATAAGGAAGAAAATAAGGAAGATGTAAATGGAGATATTGGTGATTTAAAAACTGAAAAGATTAGCTAATTTAATCCTATTTAATTTATTTAATTTTTTAATTTATATTTTAATTTTAATCTGGTTTTATTTTAAAATAATTATCTCTTCAATCTGCTATTTCTTCCATAAAGCGATTAATGATTTCTTGGGGGGTCATGTCAATAATAGGGACATCTGCATTTCCTGCCTTCACTTTAAAGTGGACAAAAACTGGTCCTTTTGCTTCTAAAACAGTTTGGAAGTTTATTTCGTCTGATTCTGAAAATTTAAAATTATTTTTAAATCCTATTGACTTGGCCACCTCTCCTAGGTTTACTGTACTAGCATAGGTACATTGGGAACCCGTAGAGCCATAACATTCATTATCAATAACCACTACCACTAAATTTTCAGGAGCCTGATTATAAATGGTTACTAAACTTCCTAAATTCATTAAAACAGAACCATCACCATCAAATACAATTACTTTGCGTTGTTGGGCCATAGCAAGTCCTAAGCCAATAGATGATGCCATTCCCATAGATCCTAGCATATAAAAGTGGTTTGGTGAATCTTTAACGCTGTATAATTCTCTGGATGGAAATCCAATATTGCAGACAACCAGTTCGTCATCTAACTGATTCACTATGCTTTCAATAGCTTTAATACGTTCCATAATTCCACTTCATTTTCTTAAATTGCATTAATATTCTTTTTTTTAAGTTTTATAAAATTGATATTATCATATGGATATTATGTGTATAAGTTAAAAACAATAAAGATTACCAGAATGATATTTCCAGTAATATGCCTACTGGTGTGCCCCCTGTAGTGGCAATATCCCAAGCCTTTTTAATATCTTTTAAAGCTTCTTCAGGTTTTGCTGGTTTGAAATAAGGAATATTTAATGCATCTAATACTCGGGGTGTTGCTTGCCCCATGGGTACCTGGGCACTCATGAATTCTCCTTCGGTCCCCCGGTGACTCATAATCATTAGAATAGGTATTTTATAAAGTTCGTAAAGTGAGGCCAGTACATTCACTGAGTTTCCCAGTCCAGAGTTCTGCATTAAAATGGCCGGTTTCATACCACCCATATATGCTCCTGCAGCTATACCCAAACCTTCTTCTTCGCGAGTGACAGGAACATGAGTTATTTCACTGTCACATTCCACTAATTCCAGTAATTTTCCTATATTCACACAGGGAATGCTTACTATGAAATTTATGCCCGCATTTTTGAGTGCTTGATAAATTGCATCTGTACTATCCATTAATAATCACTTTCCACGATTAATTTGCTGCAACTGGATTTGAATAAGTAGGGTTATTAAAAGATCTAATAAAAATTAAATTAACTATTAAATGGTTGATTTAAAAGATTCCACCTAAGTCAACATTTAATTCCTTTGAAATATCTTTAAATTGCTGAGCAAGAATATCATCAATCTCAATTCCCTCGCTCTGATGTTTTTGGATATTCTTTACTTCCATGTCTCCGGGAATAAAGACATTATCTGTGGATTTAACTTCCCCAATAAATGCATCAACTTGATCTTTGAAAATTTCCAGATTTCCCATCTGGGAGGGGTCTATGGCCATCATCAAGTCCCCTTTAGTACACATCTCTAATGGATTAGCAGTTCCTTTTACTCCAGTACCAAAAGCTGCTTTTACCAGAGGTCCTGCTAAAATTTCAATCATGAATGCTAAAGCATAACCTTTATGGGCTCCAAATGGTAATATAGATCCTTTTAATGCTTCTTTAGGATCAATAGTTGGTTTTCCTTCACAATCCAGGGCCACATTTTCTGGTATTTCTTCTCCCCGACGAACTGCTTCTAATAATTTTCCCCGTGCTGAAGCAGAAGTAGCCATGTCTACAGAAACATAATGCTTATTGGAGGGTACGCCTATGGCTATGGGATTAGTTCCGAGAATAGGGATCTTGCCACCAATAGGAGCCACAGCTGGTTCGGTGTTGGCAGTAACTATTCCAATCAAATCTTTTTCAATGGCCATATCTGAGTAATATCCTGCCACACCAAAGTGATTGGAGTCGTGAATTCCTACCATACTGATTCCATTTTCTTTGGCCTTTTCTATGGCTAGTTCCATTCCTTTATGTGCCACAACATGTCCAAAAAGGTGGTTCCCATTTATAAGGGCAGTTGAAACAGTTTCGCTTTCTATTTCAATGTCTCCCTGAGTTTTAATCGTTCCAGATTCAAGTCCTTTTACATATTGAGGGAATCTACCTATTCCGTGGGAAGTAAAACCTTTAAGATCGGCGTCTAGGGTCACCTCAGCAACTATTTCTGCATGCTCTTTGGAAACATCCAGTCTAGTGAGTATCTCCGTAATTATTGATTTTTCTTGTTCAGGGGTTATTTTCATGAAATCACCTTTTTGAGATTTGATTTTGATTAATAGATTTACATAACTTTTTTTCATTTTATAAATTTATTAAAAAATTATATGGTACTTTGATAGTGCTTTAAATCAAATTATTAATTATATATGGCCTTATTTTATTTTAAAGATTTAAAATAGAATAAATTTTTATATAATTCCCATTAATATTTCTATTAATATTTCTTTATTTCTATTACATTTCCAGTTCTTGCCCATCAAAAGTTTTTATACTAACTTTTTCTGCATCAGCAGTTACTTTACCAATTAAATGAACTTTAACATGCTTATTGAGAATTTCCATGGCTTTTTCAGCATTTTCTTCTTTTAAAATAACCACAAAACCTATTCCCATATTGAAAACACGATACATTTCTTCTAATGGTACTCCCAGAGAATATATGGATCTAAAAATTGGTTGAGGTTCTGGAAGATTAGTTATATCATAACCAACATCTTTTTTCAGGCGTTTAAGGTTATTAAATCCACCACCAGTGATATGAGCCAGACCATGTATTTCTAAAGAACTTTTTAAAAGTTCAACTATGGGCTGAACATAAATGGCAGTTGGTGTTAAAAGTTCTTCTCCCACTTTTAAATCAGGAAAACCCGGCAGAGGATCATCAATTGCAAGTTGGCCTTCTTCAAATAAAGCTTTCCGGGCAAGACTCAGTCCATTACTGTGAATACCACTGCTTTCTATTCCAATAAGGACATTACCTTCTTCGATCTTCTCACCAGTAATTATCTGGTCCACATCTACCAGACCAATCCCGGTTCCAGCCAGGTCAAAATCATTTATTATTCCTGGTAGTGAAGCTGTTTCTCCACCAATAATCGCTATTTTTGATAAGTTAGCTCCTTTAACCAACCCTTCTCCGATTTGGGTCGCTACATGAGGGTCAGGTTTTTCTACAGCTAAATAATCTACTAGAGCAAGAGGTTCAGCTCCTACACAGAGTATGTCATTAACTACCATGGCTATGCAGTCAATTCCGACGGTGTCGTACTTTTCCATCATTTTGGCCACTAAAATTTTACTGCCCACACCATCTGTACTCATAGCTATTGCTTTATCACCTAAACGTACAAGGGCCGCAAAATGACCACTTTCTGTGATAATATCTTGCCATTTGAGTGTTTCTTTTAGTTTTGCAGTTAAATGTGAAACGGTTATTTCTTCTAAATCTATATCTACACCTGAATCAGAATAGGTTACCATTCAATCACCAATTTTATATTTTGAATTTGATTATTCTATGTTTTATTTATTATAAGAATTTTTTAACCCTATCCTGTTATTTATTTGAATTCAATTAAATTCATTAAATTCATTAAATTCAAATTTTAATTCAACTAATTAATTAAATTTTATTGAATCCGGACTGTTTCCAGGTTCATAGGTGTTTTTGTTTCTATTTTATAGCTTCTGTAAATACTGGAAGCTAAATCAAGAGTTTTATAATTGTCACCATGACAAATTAGTATTTTTTCAGGTTTTGGGGTTAATCTACGCACGTAATCCATTAGCTGACGTCTGTCAGAGTGCCCACTAAATCCTTCAATGGTTTTAATGTTCATTTTAACATGGTGGACCGTAGTTTTACCGTCTTCTTTTAGTGGAATTTCCTTCCAGCCTTTTTGTATTCTTCTACCTAATGAACCTTCAGATTGATACCCTACAAAGACCAGACAGTTTTTTTCGTCTCCACATAACCATTTGAAGTATTCTACTGAGTTTCCACCGGTAAGCATACCTGAGGTGGATAGAATAATAGCCGGTTCTCCTTCCACGATTTCTTTTCTTTCATTGGTACCATTTACTTTATGGAAAACCTCAGAAATAAAAGGATTACGTCCCATATGGAAAATTTGATCTCTTAAATCTTTACTCAAGTATTCTGGCCTAGCAGTATGTATAGCAGTTGCTTCCCAGATCATTCCATCGATATATATAGGAACTTCATCAATTAATCCATTCCTAATGTACTCTTCTAGCACAATCATTAATTCCTGGGCCCTACCTACTGCAAATACTGGAATTAAAATCTTTCCGCCCCTTTTCAAGGTGTGGTAGATAGTTTTAACCAGTTCTTTTTCGGCCGAATTTCGGGAAGGCTGAACATCTTCGTGCCCACCATATGTACTTTCCATAATTAGGGTTTCTATTCGAGGAAATTTAGTAACTGCTTGTTCTAAAAGCCTACTTCGCTCATATTTAAAGTCCCCTGTGTAAACCAGATTGTGTTGGCCGTCACCAATGTGCATGTGGGCCATTGCAGACCCTATTATGTGGCCTGCATTGTGTAAAGTTAACCTGATATCGGGGGCGATGTCAGTTACTTCACCGTAGTCGAGAGTAATTGTATGTTTAATACTCTCTTTAACGTGTTTTACATTGAATGGAAGTGGATCATCCTCTCTGTGAGCTATATCAATATGGTCCAACTGTAAAAGAGTCATTAAATCTCTGGTAGGGGTGGTACAGTATACTGGCCCTTCATAACCATAGTGGTACAGATAAGGTAAGAAACCAGAGTGATCCAAATGGGCGTGAGTTATTACTACAGCATCTAAATCATCTAAAACAAATTCAGGAACATTTAAAAATGGATAAGAACCTTTTTCATCTCCTCCAGCCACATTAACACCACAATCAAGAAGCACACGGCTGTTAGGGGTTTGTAAAAGTGAACAAGAACGTCCTACTTCCCTAAATCCTCCCATTGAGGTTATACGGGTCCAGTCATTGTCGTATTTAATTTCTTGATGGATCCTATGTCCTAACTCTTGTAGTATTTTTTTGCGTTCTTTACTGTTCTTTCGGAGAGTTCTTCTAATCCTCTGAATTATTTCAGATGAAATTGGTGGAGTTCTTAATATTTTAGGAGCCCATCCAATTCTTTTTACAATTTCACGTGAAGTAGCACCGTATTTACCAATCACTAAACCTGGTTTACGGGCCTCAATTATCACTTCGCAAGTAACTTCATCAAATGAAATGTTAGTAATATTAGCTTCTTCAGGGACTGTTTCATGGATCTTATTTATTGCTTTTTCTGGATCCGCTAAAACTGAACGATCTGAACGTATAATAATTCGTTTTCTTATGTCTTTAGCCAAGTCTCGAATCAAATCTCCGTTTTCGGTAATTATCTCTGGATTTTTAGTGTAGATAACTACTTCCGGACCTTCGAATTCTACTTTGGCCACTTGTACTCTAGGGGGTAATCTGTGTACTATTGTCTTTTTGATTTCTTCAAGAATCTCTGAAACCATAAAATCACTTCGAAAAAATAGAAAATGTAGTAAACTTAAGTTTACTTAATTTAGAAGTCGATATTTAATTTAAAAATGGTAGAAAAAAGAAAGAATTTAAAATTAGATAATTTCTTTTAGTCTTTTTTGAACCTCTTCTTCTTCGAGCATTCGATATCCTTCTTCTGTTACGATAGCTATTAATATACCGTTTCCAGAATAAGTGTCTCTTTCCATAGCGGATTTAATTGCTCGAATGGCTATGTCCACACCTTCTTCAACATATATGTCATCGGTGTATCTGTCTTCCAGAACACCATAGGCGAAAGGCGAACCAGATCCGGTGGATATGAATTTATCTTTAATCATACCTCCAGCAGGATCTAAGGAGTAAATTTTAGCTCCATCTTCGTCAACTCCTCCAATTAATGTTTGAACAAAGAATGGGTAAAATCTGGATGAGTGTAAAATATTTGCGGATAATGCAGAAGCAGCTTCAATACTGATTTGCTCTCCGTTTCTCATTTTGTAAAGTGCTACTTCAGCACGTATATATTTCATTAGGCTTTGCGCATCTCCAACTGACCCAGCTATGGTTGTTGCAATATGATCATCAATTTTGAAAATCTTTTCTGCAACCTTGTGGGCGACGAGATTGCCCATACTGGCTCTTCTTTCGGTAGCAAAAACTACTCCGTCCTTGCAAGTTATACCGACAGTTGTAGTGCCTTTTAATGTGTTTTTATCATTCATAGAATAACACCTCAGAAAAAAATAATAGTCAAAAATCAGTTCTATCCCTACATTATCCCTCATGTTATATAAATATTATTGACTTATTCTTAACTTTTTAATACAAAAAAACTGTCACACAATCTTTAAAATTATCTTTTAATTCCATATTTCGTTTAAATAAATTTCATAGTAAAACTATAATTAAACTAGAACTTAAAATCCTCAATTTAATTTAAGTATATTTGGTTTATTATTTTTTTTTGCACGTCATATTTTTTATTATACGCATTTTCAACAGATTTTCGAATCATGACATTTGTAGGTAGTTAGAAACAATAATTCCTATTCCTAATAATATTAAAACAAAAGGAAGAATTATATGTCCATATTTTTCTATTTTAATTCCTAAAATCTTGTTTTTTATAATTAAATGCCCCGTAAAACACCAAATTCCAGTCATAATTAAAAATATTAAAATAGTTAATAAAATCTCAATTTGATTCAAGGTCGAAAATAACGGAGCATAAATGCCTATATTGTCTGCTCCATTGGAAATGGTTATTAAAGCCACAGAAAACCAGGCTAAACTGTATTTTCCTGACTTTACTTGAGTCTCTTTAAAAAAACTTTGTTGTTCAATTTCATTAATTAAAATCTCATAATCAGAATTATTAGTATTATCTAATTTTCCATTAGGATTACTACTCTCAGAATTAATAAATGAACTTCCATTTGAAATACGATTTATGGGTTTTGTTTTATGTCTATAAAAACCTATAATTTTCAGCAATCCGATTAAAAGTGGTATAAAACCCATTAAGACCATGAAAAAATCTGGAATAGATGATTTGAATATATACACTGGAATACTTACTAATATCAAAGAACTGATGCCTAAATACTGGCCTATAATCACTGAGGAGGCATTATATTGGGGATGGGCAAAAAATACTATTAAAAGAAATAAATCATCGATATTGGTTGCTATAAATGCAGCTATGGCCACTGAAATAATTATTAAAATATCCATTTTGACACTTAAAATAAAATTTATAATTGAAAAGCTTTAAAATGAAATTTAAAGAAAAAATATAGAAAACTAGGTGATTAAATCATCTAATTTGTCTTCAGAAATTGCATTTCTAATTTCCCGAGCGATTCTTTGACCCATACTCATTTCTTCTCCAAATAAAAGGTAACTGTAGGCAGAACCATTCATAAATGTGTTGGTCCCCCCATCTATTCGAGCACTCATTTCAAAGGTCACGATTTCCAGATTGTCCGTGCACATGGTCTGTAAACAGAATGGACCATTCATTCCAGGTTTCACTAATTTTTTAGCAGATTCAACTAGCTTGTCCCCAATTTCAAAAACTTGAGGGAGCAGGGATTCTCTCATTACCACTGGGTGGTTACCAGTTATAACGTAAGATGGATCCAGGCCAACATCTAACTGGTCTTTAGCAGGTATTCTTACCAAACCATCAATATTGGATTCAAATCGACTGTCCATACCTAAAAGTTCCACTTCATCATTTAATGCGGAATAAAAATAATGAATACAGAAATTGGTACCAGAAACGTATTCTTCGATGTGGGCTTTAGGAACATCTTCTTCTTCAATCCATTTGCGCTCTAACATATTGGCTATTTTAGCATCAAATTCTTCTTTAGAAGATGCTACAAAGTATCCTTTTCCTCCGCGAGCTCCTGGGAATTTAACCATAACTGCACGGTCAATATCTTCGGAATTGTCAAATTTAAGAGGCATTCTTATGTCTGATTCCATCATCATCTGTCTTTCCAGATCTCTTTCAGCTTCCCAGCGTAAAATATCTCGATTACCAAACATAGGAACATTAAAGTCGTTTTCGACCCTATCCAGACCAGCATATGCTACAAAAGATCCGTGAGGGATTACTATACTGTTCATGGCTCGAAGTTGTTCTTGAACATCTTCATTTACAATATCGCTGAATTTATCAACTATTATGTATTCATCAGCCACTTTAAATCGTTGATATGGAACTTCTCGCCCTTTTTCACATACTACTGCAGTTTTAAATCCTTCGTTTTTAGCTCCTTTTAAAATATGAAGAGAAGTGTGACTTCCTAAAGTAGCAATTGTAATGTCTTCCTTGTCATATTTGGCAAGGATACTTAAAATTTCATCTCTGTTTACTTTACTCATTTAAAACTCCCCATGACTCATTAAATTAATATTTTCAATAACAAATAATGACTAGAAAATTATTTCTATCTGATTTAATATGCATTTGACCATTTCTTATAGTTATTTTTTTTGTCTTGAATTTCTTAAAATATATTTAAAATAAAATTATTTAAAATAAAATAACATTCAGATTAATATTTCGCATTAAATTATACTATTAGATTTAATATTAATCATCTACTATTACATTCAGTTATCAGATTTAGATTTTAAAACCAGTTGATGTTATGAAATGGAAAAAGATTGGCCACGTGTTATTAGTGGATAAAGACATTGAAAATCCTCAAAAACTTCTTGAAATGAAGGGAATTGAAACTGTGGTTAAATTAGGTAATATTGGTGGCAAAAAAAGAGAACCCCATGTTAAAATACTTGCTGGTTCCAACACAGAAACTATACATCGTGAAAATGGGTGTTTATTCAAGCTGGACGTGGCCAGGGTAATGTGGTCTAAAGGGAATACTAATGAGCGAATGAGAATAGCCAACATTATTGGGGAAGGTGAAAGGGTGTTGGATATGTTCGCAGGAATTGGTTATTTTACCATTCCGGCAGCGGTTCACTCTAATGTAGAAATAATTCATTCTATTGAAATAAATCCGGTGTCTTATGGTTATCTAAATGAAAATATATGCTTAAATAAAGTGGAGAATATTGTTAGTCCTGTTTTAGGAGATTCTATGGATATTGCTCCTCAGTTTACTGTGGATAGAGTTTTGATGGGGTATATTGGAAATACTCAGGACTATCTTAAATCTGCTGTTGATGCTCTTGACGAATCTGGAATTATCCATTATCATGAATCAGTTTATGAAAAAATAAAATTCGAAAGGCCAGAGGAGAGAATCCGAAAATCTGCCGAGGGTATGGATGTTGAAATTCTTAATAAGCGAATTATAAAAAAATATTCTCCGGGGGTGGTTCATGTAGTTATAGATGCTAAAATAACTAAATAGTATATACAAATGTACTAAGAAATATGCTACTAACAAATTATAATTAATTAATCTAATATAGGCTCTAATATATAATATAGAATCTAATATAGAGAAATTATCTATTTATCTTTAAAATCATTTTTAATAGATTAAACATTCTTTATTTTAGATTATAAATAATAATAAATTCTTTAGTCTAATAAATTCTTTAGTTCTTGAAATATAATAACTAAGATTAAATATTATAAATCATAATAATATTATGGGTATTTATTGTAGATTATATTTTATAACGGGCTATTGGAGAAATAAATGCTTTAAAAAGCTTATAAGGGGAAATGTGTTAATATGCCTGCTGCAAAAATTTTAATTGTGGAAGATGAAGGATTAACTGCTATGGAACTTCAGCGGAAGTTGAAATTAGCAGGATATGATGTTCCTACTTTTGCTTTTTCAGGAAAAGAAGCCATAAAAAAAGCAGAAGAGATAAAACCTGATCTGGTTTTAATGGACATATTTCTAAAGGGTAAAATCGACGGAATTGATGCTGCTGATGAAATTAAAAAGAATATAGGAATTCCCATAATTTATTTGACTGCTCATGGCGATAAAAATACACAAGAGCGTGCAAAAAATACAGGTCCTTTTGCTTACCTTTTAAAGCCTTTTGATATAGATATACTACGGCAAAACATCGATCAAGCTTTATATGAACATAATCTTGAAAAATTAGGGAATGCTGAAAAAAATACTAAAGAATTCGATTCTAGTTTGAAAAACGATTCCATTTCTTCTAATTCTTCTACTTCTAATAATTCTTCTACTTCTAATAATTCTTCTACTTCTAATAATCCTTCAATTTCTGTAAAATCTAATAATATCTCAAGCAATGAATTTGAAAAAATGGCCAATAAAGTTCAGGAAATTGAAATAAGAGAATTGAATTTAATCAATAAAAACAAGAAACTTCTTGAAAACTTTGATAAAAAGATTAAATCTCTAGAAAATGAAAAAAAAGAGCTTATTTCTAAAATTCAAAAATTTAAAAATTCTGAAAAAGAACTAAAAAAACAGCTGAGTATTCAAATGGAAATAAATGAATCCTTAACTGTAAAATTAGATGATGATAGTTTATTCTCAAATTCGGTGGGTGATGGCACCAATGATAATCAGTCTATGGATGAGCTTAAAAACTCTTTAATGACCTACGAACGTCAGTACAAAGTTCTTTTAGAAGAAAATAAGGGATTAAGAGAAAATAAATCTCAGCTTAGAAAACAGGCCAATAAAATTAAAAAAGAGTACTTAGAAATGGAAAAAGAGTTTAATACCCAGATTAAATCCCAAAAATCTCAAATAATGAATTTAAGAAAGGCTAATAATTCTTTAAGCAATGATTATTTAGCATTAGAGAAAAGATCAATATCTTTTAAAGAAAATCTTGAAGCAAAAATTGTAATTTTGGAAAAGGAAAAAAAAGATGAGATCGAAAAATCAAATAGACTAGAAAAACAGCTTAAAAATATTAAAAAAGATTAGATGAATCTAAAGTTTGCAGTGCTTTTTGAAGTGTTTATTAATAAATTTTTCCATTTTTTTACAACAGTCATTTAATTATATTTGTTATTGATTAATTAATTATAATATTATCAAGAATATTTTGGAATTACAATATCGAGGTTTTGAATGTCAGGGGTTAAAGTGCTTTTAGCTGAGGATGAGAGTATAACTGCTCTCCAAATAAAAAATAAACTTAAATCCTGGAATTTTGATGTTGTTGCAGTTGCTTCTTCTGGGGAAGATGCAATAGAATTAGCCTTAGAAAAAAAACCAGATATAGTCTTGTTGGATATTGTTTTAAAGGGTAATCTCGATGGTATTGATGCTGCTGAAAAAATTAAGGATACTTTAAACATTCCTATTATTTATCTCACAGCGTTTGCTGATGAAAGCACTTTGAATAGGGCAAAGCCCACTGAGCCAAGAAATTATATTTTAAAACCTTTTGATGATAATGAACTCCGCTTTGCCTTAGAAATGTCAGTTTATAAAAATCAGATTGAAAATGAACTTAAAGCTACTCAAAATTATCTAGAATTAATCACGGAAAATATGGCTGATATTGTAGGACAGTTAGATTTGCATGGAAAATTCCTTTATATCAGTCCTTCTATTAAAAAACTACTGGGATACTGGCCTACAGATATTTTAGGAAATACTTTTTTTGAATTGGTACATCCTGAAGATTTAGAAAGAACTTTAAATTGTTTTGATAATTGTAAAAAAACTGAACGGCCTGGAAAAATACGAAAAAGGCTTAAAACAATTCAAGGCAGTTATGAATGGATAGAAACCATGATTAGTCCAGTTTCAAACGCAGATGAAATTACTGGTGTGGTTATCAGTTGCAGGGACATTGGGGAGCAGATGAATGTTGAAGAAGAATTAAAGTCTGCTTTAAACTATTCTAGGAATCTTATTGAAGTTAGTTTGGATCCAATGGTAACTATTAGTGAAAATGGAGAAATAATGGATGTTAATGGGGCAACTGAAAATAGCACGGGACTTTCTAGGCTAAATCTCATTGGCACTGATTTCTCACAATACTTTACTGATCCTGAAAAGGCCATGAAAGGATATCAAAAAACTCTCTTTTATGGCTCTCTTAAAGATTATTCTCTAACCCTTCGCCACATTTCTGGCAGAACCATGGATGTATCTTTCAATGCTTCGGTATATAGGAACATGAATGGGGAAGTGGAAGGTGTTTTCGCCGCTGCCAGAAACATTACTAAACTTAAAAAAGTAAACAATGCTCTTAAACTGAGTGAAAGACATTTCAGATCTCTTATTGAGAATGCTTTGGATGTTATCATGGTTTTAAATCATCAAGGCGATATTACTTATGCTAGTCCTTCAGTAGAAAGAGTTTTTGGATACAGGGTTCATGAGTTTTTGGGTTTCAATATATTTGATTTTATTCATAATGATGATGCTCCAAGGCTTAATGATGTATTAATTGATGATATTAAGGGTTCTGGATCTAATGCTGATTTTGAAGTTCGCTGCCAGCACGAGGATGGCGAATGGCTGACCTGCCAGATTATAGTCCAAAACTTGATTAAAGATCCGGCAGTTAGGGGAATAGTTCTTAATATTAGAGATTTAACTCCTAGAAAACAAGCAGAAACGGCTCGAAATGATTTAGAGGAAATGTATAGTGCTCTAATAACAGCTAGTCCGGACGGTTTTATTGCTACGGATTTAGATGGTGAAATAAATTATGTTTCTGAAAAAGCATCCTTTATGATGGGATGGGATGATAAAAAAAAGCTGGTTTCAGAGACTATTTTCGATATTTTAATTCCAGAAGAAAAGGATTTATTTTCGAAAAACATGGATATTGTTGTTAAACGGGGTGCACTTAGAAATATTGAACATAAAGCCCGGAAAAGGGATGGTGAAATCTTTGTTGCTGAAATGAATATGGCACTCACTCAGGATTCTAAAGGGAACTCTAAAGGATTCATTGTAACCATTAGAGATGTAACTTACCGTAAAAAAATGGAAAACAAGATTAAATCTTCTTTAAAAGAAAAGGAAATTCTTCTAAAAGAGGTTCATCACCGGGTTAAAAATAATATGCAAGTTATTTCCAGTTTAATTGGCCTTCAATCAGAACATGTAGATGATAAAAAAACAAAAGCCATGTTTGAGGATAGTCAAAATCGAATCAGATCTATGGCACTAATCCATGAAAAATTGTATGGATCACAGGGTATGGAAAAAGTTGATTTTTCAGAATATGTTAGAAGTCTGATAAGTTCTCTTGAAAACTCATATGCTCACCAAAAGGGTATTGAGGTAATTATTGATGTGGAAGATGTTTTATTAGACATTGATCAAGCTATAACTTGTGGACTAATTTTAAATGAACTAATTTCTAACAGTTTTAAATATGCTTTTCCAAAACAGAACGTTTTAGATTATGCTCCATTAGAAATAGGTGATTCATCTGAAGATGACTCAGAATCAGATGAAATATCCTATTTAAAATCAGCCTCTTTAACTAATAATAATTTAACTTTAGAAAATCCACTTATATCTATTGCAGTTTGTTCTATTGGTGATGAAGTTATCATGCAGGTAGGGGATAATGGTATTGGTCTTCCAGAAGGGTTAAATTTTGAATACACTGACTCATTAGGCCTTCAAATAGTTTGCACATTAGTTGAGCAACTTGAAGGAAAAATTAAGCTGGACGAAAGTGAAGGCACTAAATTCATAATCAAATTCAAAGAAACTGATTCTTAAATAACATTAAATGAATTTTAGATTGAATTTCATATTCTAAATGATATAGTATCCAAAAACAGTATTTATTACTTTGATTTTTAAGATATGAATTAATTATTTTAATTAAAAGAGAATAAAAATTAATTATTATTCTTTTAAGTCCATTGATTCTATTTTTTTTAGAACATTTTCACTTAAAAATTCTGAATTTATGAATTGAGGATATACTGGAAGCCTTTCTTTCATAGAAAATCCCGCCTCAACGGTAAGTTGCATCAATTCCTCAATTTCTGGCCAGGGGGCCTCTGGATTAACATAATCTTTGCTTATTGGTGAAACACCACCCCAATCATCTGCTCCTGCTAGAAGGAACATTTGGCTTGTTTCTCGGTTTAAATTAGGGGGGACTTGAATACTCACATCTGGAAAGATAATCTTGGCCACGGCCACGGTTTTTAATATTTCTAAAAGAGAAGGTTCAGGATGGTTTTCCATGGGAATTCCAGGTTTTGATCTGAAATTTTGGATAATTATTTCTTGAATATGCCCATACTTATTTTGTATACGTCGAAGTTCTAAAAGAGATTCAGCTCGCTCTTCTAGAGTTTCTCCAATTCCAATCAAGATCCCCGTAGTGAAAGGAATTTTTAATTTACCTGCATTTTCTATGGTCTGTATTCTAAGCCAGGGGTTTTTACCAGGACTTTTTTTATGGGCTTCAGTTTCCATTAATCGAGGATTAGAATTTTCTAACATCATCCCCATCGAAGCATTTACTTCTTTAAGCATTTTAAGCTCTTTTCTACTTATTACTCCAGGATTACTGTGTGGTAAAAGCCCTGTTTTTTGCAAGGTTTCCTCACAAACATGATATAAGTATTCACTCATATTTCCAAAGCCAAGACGATTTAGGAGATCTTTAACATCTTTAATTTCATCAGAACGCTCTCCAAAAGTGAATAAAGCTTCTTTACAACCATACTTTTCAGATTTTTTTATATTAGAAATTATTTCAGGTAATTGCATCAATAAATGATTTCCTAACTGTTCAGGATCTTTGCGAAAGGTACAATACCCGCAAGTGTTTCTACAAACTTCAGTTAATGGTATGAAAATATTTTTTGAAAAAGTGATAACTGATTCTTCTCTTTTTGAACTTCCAACCATCATTAAATTTAATATATCGTCCCCTTCACAACTTAAAAGTTTAATTATGTCTTTTTTTGAAAATTGGGATAAATTCATGATGTTTGGCCTCTTAATGTCATTAAAGCATCAATTTTGCTAATTAATTATGTTTTAAAACTAATATATTTTTTAATATATTTTATTTGATATAAAAAGAATTTAATTATTTTTTTTAAATAAATTGAATTAGTTTTCTGCATTTGCTAATACAATTTCAACAAAGCAGGGCCCAATTCCACTTTTATCTTTCCACATCACAATAAAAAAACCGGTCTTACCGGTCAAACCCAGTTTATATTCGACAAAACAGTTCATAGATTCTAAAGACTCTTTTAAACGTTCTATACCTGCAACATCAGTTTCTACATTAATATCAACGCTGGATCTTATCTGTTCATCCATTAAACTGATTAATGCAGTTGATTCTTCAGAAAACATATCAATTTCTTGGGCATCAATGGCGGCCATAAGTCCATTCAGTTCTTCAGCCATATTTTCAGCCTGTAAGCGTTTCCGAGATCTTCCTCGAACAATCAATATTTTATCCGCATCTAATGCAGCTCTTGATCCATCGAATGCTTCCAGATACCCCATTATACTCCCAGCTACTTTGTGTAAGTTTATAATATAAAACACCTCATAGATTTAATGCTAATGAATAAAATAAATATAATACATTTAATTTTATAAATTATTTCTATTTTAAGGATTCATTTAATTATGGATTTCCCATTTTTTCCATGAAATCTAATTTAATGATGAGTAAATCAAACAAGTAAATCAAACAATTAAAGATAAAAAGCAATTAAAGCTTAAAAAAGGATAATTTTAATCTTAAAAATTAAAATTCATAAATAAATCAAATTAAATGAATTAACATTCATTAATTTGTTTATCAGTAATTCCTTCAATTTCGTACTTTAATTCACCCATTGTAGCTACTTTTTCTGCAAATGCATTATGGCGATGAATACTTTCCTCATTCACTTGTCGAACTGTTACCATGGTGTCATCAGGCAGATGGGAGTATTCCTTCACTATACGATTTACCATATTTCGTACACAGTCTTCTACAAACATCGGATTTTTATGGGCCTGGACAACTATTGCGTTTTCATCGGGTCTTTTAAGGAGTTCACAGACATAAGAACTCATAGAATCTTCTATTATCCTTATAAGGTCTTCAGCTCGAATAGTGTGGTCTTGAGGAACTTCAATCATCACCATTCCTCGGCCTCTTTGGTTGTGTGAAGAAAATGAAACGGTATCCAGTACTTTTTGTGTAGTTTCTTCATCTAAAAATTCTAAAAGGTCTTGTTTAGATGATTCTTTAACAGATTCTTGAGCGCATGGACAAACAGTCATTCCCACTACTTCAGCACCAACCATTTTCCTGATTACAACCTCATCACCGTTTCGGTATCCAATAGCGTCGGCCATGAGCTTGCTCATTTCCTGAGTTTTATGTTTAGTAACTGGAGACTTTTTAATGAACATGTAATCGCTTTTCATGCTCACTTCAGCTCTTTTGGCATATTTATGCTTTTTTAGGAGAGAATTAACTATTTCTGCACATAAAGATTCTACTTCTACAGCATTGTTCTCTAAAGTCTCTTCCAGCACTTCACTAATGGCTTCAGGGTTTCTTGACATGTGAATACCCCTTTGAGTACTTGGAAGGTCTACAAATGCATCAAATGTTGGTAAAAGAATGATCGGTCTTTTTAAATCTCTTTCAATTTTTAACAGTTTTTTTACTCCAGTAACTCCCACCCGGGTAAGATGGACAGGAATGCTGGGAATGTTATCTTGTGTGTCTGGAAAACAAACTAAACCCAAAGTTTCCACCCCGATTAGTCCCAATATGTTCTAAAACAATATAATTTATAGAACTATTAGGCATTTCGTTTCAATTTCGTTTATTTAGATTAAGATTATTATTTAAGATATTAATATGGGATATGGTATTTTTAATATTTTATTTAAATAATTTATTTTAAGTAATTCATTTTGGTTCGTGTTTGATATTTTATTGATATTTATTAAATATAAACTATGGAGAAGTTGTTTATATTATTTTATATTGAATAATAAAAAAAGAAAAGAAATAAATAGCTTTAATTTTTATTTGTAGGAATAAAATGTTTTATAAATAAAATAAAAATAATATTGGGGGTTATTTAATTAATTAAATTTTTATTAAAAGGATTAATCCAGATTAGGATATTCTAAAAGTATTTCTATGAGTATATCTGCATTTATATCCTTCAAATTACTTTCTAAATTTATATGGGCATTATAAAGTTCTTTAGAGCGTTTTCCAAGAATTTCACCATTTATATCCGGTTCTGCTATTACTAAAACCTCTTTTAATCCCATATTTTCGATTTTTCGATTTATGTCATTTTTAGTATGTTCAATTTTTTTAGAGATACCTTGTAATGCTGCTTCAGGAATTTTAGGGTTAATTTCTTTCATATCGGATACTTCTAGGGGAACTCCAGCCACTATTATCTGTTGAACATCTATTCCCAGTTTTACCAGTGCTTTTTTGAAGTTATTTTTGGTGGTTATAATTAGTAATCCTTTAGAAAGGTCAGAAATTTTATTCTCAGTTTTTACTTTTTCCAGAACTCCAAAATCGGCCAGAATTTCATTTATTTTCGCGCGAGCATCTACCATTTTTCCTGCAAACAATTTAGAGTCTTCTAAATTTAGTTTGTGTGAAGGTAAGCTGGAATAGATGAAATCTTCAGCTTCTATTAAATCTTTCAGTGCTTTTTCAAAAACTTGGACATTAATTATGCCTTCACGAGGTTCTTTGATAATTTCTGGTGAATTACTACTGCTCCCTGCTTTTTTAATTAGATCTTCTGCTTGATTCAATCTATTTTTCTCCATAAAATCCCTCAAGTATCAATTAAAGTATTATTTATATTTAATTAATCAATATATTTTAAAATATTAATAATCAAATTATATTATCATAATTAATATCATCAAATTTATATTATCATAATTAATATCATCAAATTTATTATCGATTATTTGATTATCATTATAATTAGTAATTGTCCATTTCAGATTTTTTATTTAAAATTTGAAATAGGGTGAAAAATTATCTTTTATTGATGATAAAATATTTTTCACTTCAGGGGAGATATATAATTTCTCCAGATATTCTTTTTCTATTTCTTCTTTGAATTTATATTTTATTTTACTTTTATTTATTTGGAGATGTGAAAATTTATCAGTGATATTTGATTTTTCGCTTTTATTTTCACTTAAAAATAAATAAGGATCCATAGAAACAATGAATTTAAGGCTGGAATTGGCCAATGATTTTAAATCATAGCCTCCTTCCAGTAATGATATTAATTTGGGGTGTTTTTCTATCAGATACTGACCTATCCATGAATAAAAGTCTTCAGTTAATTCTATTCTGGAAAGGGGATCATTTAAATGGCCATCAAAACCGGCTTCCGCAAAAAGTATTTGGGGATTGAATTCTTTAAGCACGAGTCCAAGGATTTCTTTTAAAATCCAAATATAATCTGTATTATTAGAACCTGGGGGCATGGGAATGTTTAAATTATATCCTTTTCCATCTGCAGAGCCCTGTTCATCAATAAAGCCTTTTCCTGGAAATATTGTACTTGGGTCCTGGTGAATAGATATGTAAAGAACATTAGGATCATTATAAAATATTTCTGCAGTTCCATTTCCATAATGAACATCAAAATCAACTATGCAAAATCTTTCCAAACAGTATTTTTTTCTCAAATATTCCACAGCAATGGCCACATTATTAAATATGCAAAATCCCATGGATTTATTTGATGTGGCGTGATGTCCAGGAGGTCTTGAAATTGAAAATGCCCATTTTTCACCGTTTAAAACTAATTGGGATGCTTTAATTGCTCCACCGGCAGATAATAATGCTGTTTGGTAACTTTGGGATGTGGCATAAGTGTCAAAATCAATGTTGCCTCCTCCTTTTTTACAAAATTCCTCAATAAAATTGACATGCTCTGGAGTATGGACCGATAAAACATGGTTTAAATCTGCACTATTTGGGGCTATAATATTTAATTTATTAAAAAAACTTTGCTTAGACAAATTGTTCATTATGGCATCTGTTCGGGCCTTATTTTCTATATGGAATTTATCTTGATGTCTGTTGTATTTGGGGGAGTAAACTATCGCCATAAAAACCATTTAATCATGTTTTAGCTAATATTTTTAACTTATTGACTATTTGATAGTATAATTATTTCTATTTTTAGCTATTGAATTGTTTTAAGTATTATTTTTCTAGTTTTTAAATAAAAAGCCTGAAAATGATACTCTTTAATCATATGATTATTATTTGGAGGTAGTTGTGTATATTTTTGTCTAGAATATTCACTATTTGTCAAAAAATTGTCCACTTTTTGAAATTATTTTTATTATAAAATCACATTTAGAAATTATTTGCAGTAGAAACTTATTTATTCTTTTGTCACATAATTAACATATACTTTTAATACTATTTGGGTGCTAAAATAGTTTGAGTTTAAAATAATTTTATTAGATTATTTTAAACTATTATTTTGGTCATACAAATAGGATTTAAATGTAGTTTCTTAATAAGATTAATAATCCATATGGAGGGTGTTTAATGGAAGATGAAAATCCTATAAAAACTACGGTTGAGGAATTGAGGAAATTACTGGAAATTAAGAACTTTGTTGGTGAGGCCATAACCACTGAGGATAAACTTTTAATTCCTGTAATGAAAATGGGAATGGCATTTGGAACTGGTATGGGTGCGGGTAAAGGTCCTGATGGTAGCAGTGGTGGAAAAGGATCTGGAGCCGGTGCAATAGCTGGAGTAGAGCCTGTTTCTATGGTAGTAGTTACTAAAGGTGTGAATGGGCCGGAAGGCATAAGGGTACTTAATTTAACTTCTGGAAGCCAATTAAGTAAAGCTATAGGTGAAGTGGGAACTGTACTTACTGATGTAATGAAAGAAGGCCAATCTTACATGAAAAAGAAACAGGAAGAAAAAGAAACACCTAAAGAAAAACCAAAAAAAGCAAAAATTAAAGTGAAAGATGAGAAAGAATCCGTTTAAAAATCCTATTAAAGGATTTTATAAACGATTAAAACTTAATTAAGATTTACTTAATTTACTTACTCATTTGAGTGGGTTAATTAAGATAAAAAAATTCAACTTTTAAGGACTTAATTTTTAATTAAAACACTGGTGGATCTGAGTGACCATAATAACCACCCTTTTAATCATTTTAGCAGCATTAGTTGCAATTATTCTTTTATTATTATCAGTTTCATTTCATATTTCCTTAAAATTTATTAAAGACGGAGGAATAGTCAAAGGGCTGTTTGAAATCCGCTGGTTCAAAATTAAATTGTTTACTCGAAATTTTCCTGAAGAAAAGGAATATGAGGAAGAAAAAAGGGAAACAGAAGATAAAGAGCAAGAAACTGATATATCTACTGAAAAGGAGAAATCAACACAAAAATCAAAAGAGGAAAAACCTTCTAAATCTTCAAAACTAAATAAATTTAAATGGGAAGATATAAAAAAGATTTTATCTTTGTCTGGAGAATCATTACCTCATTTTCTGAACTTTTTTAGAAGTTTATGGGGATCAATAAAATTGGAAAGATTTAATTTTTATCTTATTTTTGGATTAAGTAGCCCGGTAGACACTGCTAAAATTTTAGGATGTTTTTGGGCCGCCGCAGCAATAATTAATCTCTCACCCAAAGCCGATATTTTTGCAGAACCTTCCTTTGTGGAGGAAAAAATTGACTTTGAAAGTGATATATCCTTTCAAGTTCGCCTTTTAAGCCCCTTTATAGCATTATTAAGATTATTAACGAAAATATCTGTTCTCAAACTTCTCTGGGAATTTAGGAGGTTTAGATAATGGATAAAAAAATTTGGGATCTGGTCATTAATCAGTGGGATACTTTTGAAGAGTTGGCTGTGGCTAAAAAAATTTCTCTGGATAATCGGGAGATATACCCCGTAAATAAAATTTCTGTTTTATTTCAAAAATCTGGAAAAATAGCTAATCTTAATATAGTTCCCTTAGCATGGATAATAAATGAAAAAGAAGATAATAATTCCGAAAAAAAGGATAATGCTCAAGAAAGTGATTACTATATGATTTTATTTGATACAAATAATTTGAATTTGGTTGAAGATATAATAATGGAATTTAAATCTTTTTACAATTATTTAGGCCATAAATGAAATTAATTATTGGTAAAATATAACATTTATCTCTTTAAAATTATTTTAAGCATTTATTCAATTCTATTTTAATGATTAAATTCATGAGATTATTTATTTTAAATACTTATCCAAACTTGATTCAGTTGTTATAGGTTTGTATAACTTTTTTCTATCGGATTCAAGAAGTAATGGCTTTTTTTGAAGAATACATGATGCGGGTATCACTTCCATATTTTCCATGGTATTGATATTATTTATAAAATCCAAACCCTTTTGATTTCGTAGTAAATGGTGATCAACTACTACCTGGGGGATTTCTTGACAAATTTTCTCTAAATTAGCACGTGCTTTTGCAATATCCTCATGAGATAAAGCGTATCCTGAAAGATAAAGTGGTGGCCCACTTAAAATGATCTTATCGGGATTTTCATTTAAAATATAATCTAAGGCCACATTGGAAATAGGCCCCTGGACATCAGAAGCATGTAACAATTTTTCACCCTTAAAAGTGATGGAAACTGCTACAATGTATCCTAAATTACTATAATCGCTTCCATGGTGTAATGCAGGAGAAAATTTGAGGTTAGTATCTCCTAATTGAAACTCATGATTATCAGAATAAGTTATTTCCATATCATCTATATTTTTAAGATTTTTAAGAAGTTTTTTAGCCCTTGAGGCTTGATTTTTATTTATATTTGAATCTGGATTCTTTAAAAATAGTTTTTTTCCAGCATAAATCGTACGGGCTATTTTTGAGGAGGATTCCAGGAATCTATTGCTTTCAAAGGGCGTAAAATGGTCATGGTGATAATGACTAATGGTGATTATACTGGATTTTTTTGAATATTCCACAATTCTTTCCCTACTCTCTTTCAAAGCCTTTATTTCTTCTAGTGAAGGCGGTAGATTGAATCTCTTGGGAGCAACAGATGTACCAGGATCAATAAGTATGCCTTGGTCCGTTTGAACAAAGGTACACATGGAACGGACTCCCAGGCTTTCAAAGGCCAGTGGAATTATTTTCATGTTATTATCCGGGAATTTTAATAAATTTCTAAATTTAAATAATTTCTAATAAATTAATATTTATCAAGATTTTTTAGAATTAATATAAAAATTAAAATAAATAATTCAGATAAATAAAATATAGGTAATATATCTAAATTAGTATAATATCTGTAATTATTTATTAATTTAAGACTATGGCATTAAAAACTATTTAAAGGATTTTTGAGGATCCCATATCTTCGATAACTACATTTAATACGGTTTGAGTGTAAGTTCGCTGTACATTTGGTTCTTTTAGTAATTCTTTAATGAACAGGTCTAATTCAGTAGTATCTTTAAATTTTGCTATTAATATGGCATCAAATTCTCCAGTAACATCATAAACTCCCAGAACATTTTTATGATACGCGGTCTGGTCTTCCCAGTTTTTTAAAAATCCGCCTTTAACTCTGACGCCTATGATGGCTGTTAATTTGTATCCTAAGCAGGAATGGTCAATCAGTGGTACAAATTTCCTGATAACTCCTGTTTTCATTAATTTATCCACTCTATTATGCACGGTTCCTACAGATATTCCCAAATCCCGAGATATTTTTCTATAAGACATTCGACCGTCTTCATTAAGCAAATTAATTATTTCTTTGTCTATTTCGTCTATTTTCACTAGCTCAGGATCAATTTTAATTTCCATATAGTCACCAATTATATTTTTGAACAATGTTTAACTTAATTTAAGTTATATTTATTATTTGTCCTTTTTAATGCTTATGTGCGTGAACATTATACTGTGAAATCTACTTTTTTTGTTATTTGAAATCAATTTAGAAAAAAATTTAATCAATATCATTGTAAATTATTTATTATTAACCTGGATCTAGCTATTAATTTTGTAATTTTGATGTTATAACTATAATAACTCATAAAACAAGCGATTTATATTAAATAATGGTATATATTAATTTTAAATCAAAAATAAAGATGTAAATAACTTAAAAAAAGAAAAAGAAAAAAAATTAGGGATTAATTAATCGTAGGCATATAGTAATGCTAGTGCTCTGTAGTAGAACAGCTGTGCGTATGGTACAATTACTAAAATTGCTACAAGAGTTCCTATAATTGGTATTATTTGGACAATTCCAGATATTATTCCAATTATCATGGATATAATGATTATCACAACATACCAGATTATGTAGTCAACCCATCCAATTTGAGAAATAATATTCATTATTTCACCGAATCGGAAAGCAGCACCTAATTCACTGTCATTATAGGCCATATTGGCCAGAGCAATGGTTGCTACTAATCCAAGAATTATAGCTACTATCCCACCGATTAAAACAGTTCCACTAATTATTCCAATAAATGCAGTTGGGTCAGTCATGGTTCCAGTAGTAGAAGCTGCTGCCAATGCTGCAATAGATGCCCAGGATCCAATAATTATTATTAAAGCTGGGATCAGGAAATAAACGAATTCAACAACAAAAACTTTTAATCCATCAACAAACATTTCTCCCCATTCATCATATTCGGGAAGTTCGTCTGAACCGGCTATTGAAGCTTTTAAGGCTCTAAAACCGTAACCCATTACTAGAAATATGGGTACAATTAAAAAACTAATCAAGAACATAAATCCTAATATTAATATTTTTTTCCAGTCAGAAGTAGGATATTTAATTGAATCAGATATAATTTCTCCAATATCCATTTTCATGCACCTCCATAGATATAATCAATACAATTTGGCATTCGCCATATTATTTTATGTAATATCCAGCATATAAATTCATTTGTTAAATGTGCAGAAAATCAGCTATTTTGGATAAAATTATTATTATACATTATATTTTATTAATAATATCTAATGATTTCAATAGCAACAAAAATTAATGATTCAATTAATTAGATTATATGCATATTTTTAATTCAATTATACTTTTATCCATTATTTGGCCTTATTTATAATTAAAACAATTAATTAAAATATTAACTTAGAAAATAAGAGAAAAATGAATATATGGTGAAATATAAAAAAATAAAGAATTTTAAGTTATTTTATTAGCCAGTTTTAGTCTGGATTCAGTTTTTCTATTATTTCTTCAAGTTTAATTAAAGAAGCATCAGTTTTAATTCCAGTAGGCCTATAATGGGTTCTGGAAACTAAAAATCCTTCATTTTCAAGCATTTCCATAACATCTAAAATTGAAGGAGAACTTATTTTCAACTTTTTACAGACCACATGCAGGTCATAATATGTGGCTGGCATTTCAGACTCTTCTAAACACCTATTTAATAGTTTCAAAACCTGTCTTTCTTTATTAAGTTCTTTTTCTTCAGATAAACTAATCATACCTTCTAAAAAATCAGTTTCCTGCACATGCCCTAACCAGAGAGGCCCACCCACCCTAGTTTTTTCACCACATTCTGGGCATTTATCTGGAATATGCGGGGCCAGGCCATTTATAGTTTCTCTAAACAAGCATTTTTTACAGTGAATAATGAATCCCATATTTTTAAGTGATTCATCTGCTTCTTTAGCTCCTTTTTGGATTTGGAAATAAATTCGCATGTAATGCTCGCTGCTGTGGGAAAATTTGATTACCACACTCTTTTTATATTTAGCAAAGGTCATGGCCACAAAACCAGCCAGTATTCTTATTCCATTTTCATGACAGTATTCTGTTTTTAGAGGAACAGCATTATATTTACGAATACATGGTTCTTTATAAGTTCCACAAAGGGCAGAAGTGTCTGTAGCAGTTATACATAATAAACTATCTGATTTTAAAGAATTGGCCACGGAATCAATGAAATATGATGGAGTACCAAAGGGATCGATGTCCACTACATCAAATTCTCCTCTTCTTTCTCTTAAAACCATATTAGCATCATTTTGTGAAATTTCAAGGTTTTTAATTTCATTTAAACTAGCATTTTTCGCTGTGAATTGAACGGCCAGGGAGCTGATATCATTAACTAATACCTTGGAGACTCCAGAAATTTCCTTAGAGTACCTTATTCCCCTAATTCCACTTCCACCAAATGCATCGCAGACAGTTATATCTTCTCCTAAGTCTATTTGGAATTTTTGTAAAGCTAAAATTGAAAGATCCCGATTGAGTTCCATGGCGGAATTGTAAAATACAGGGGCCTTAGCAGATACTTTATCAAATTCTGGAACAGTTATCTTTACTAATCCCTCTTGAATGTGTTTATTGTTCATTTTAATCACTGAATCGAACTTTATGAGATTATTTTTAATTAATATTTAGAATGATAATTATTTTTACCTATTTTAATATCCTTTTAATTTTATAACTATTTAAAAAAACTATATTAAAAACTTATTAAGATAATTAGGATATTGAAATTATCCAATAAATTGAAATTCATTATCTGGAGGCGAAAAATGTCTGATTTTATTTCCAATATTCCCTTTCTTAATAATGCTAAATCTGGTAAAAATAGTATCTGGCGATACCTAATAACTATAATTTTATGTTTAGGTGTGGCCAGTTTGGTAGCAGGGGCTTTATTGGGAGTATTAATTGTCGCATGGGCAGTTTTTAATCAGGCAGCATTTCATCAAAATTTCGATACGGCTATTATTTATCAACTCCTATCAGACCCCATATTTTTAATATTTTTAGTTGGATTAAGCTTTTCTCTATCTTTCCTTTTTTTAGGACTATCTTTAAAGGTTTTACACAAAAAAAAGTTTATTTCTGTTATTAATACGGAAAATAAAGTGCGTTGGAGTAGAATAGGAAAAGGTGCTATTTACTGGTTTGCTATCCTTCTAGTACTGGATTTAATATCCTATCTAATTGATCCAGGGAGCTTTAAAATATCTTTTAATCTTCAAAATAATTTTTGGATTCTTGCGTTGCTAGCTCTAATTGCTTTTCCTATACAGGCCTCCTTTGAAGAAGTATTTTTCAGAGGATATTTAATGCAAGGGATTGGTTTAGTATTTAAAAAGCCATGGGTTGTTCTTTTAGTAACTTCCCTGATTTTTGCCATTTTGCACTGGTGGAATGGCAGCACAATAATCCTTAGTCTTTCCATCGTATCCGGGACATTTATCATAGGATTAATGCTGGGTATCATTGCCCTGGCCGATGATGGTATTGAAATGGCCATTGGGGTGCACATAATAAATAATATTTATGTCAGTGTAATTCACAGCTCTCCAGATGGTGGATTGGGAAATTTACCTTCATTAATTGTCAGTCCCGCTGATCCATATATGGCTCCATTGTTTCTGATTTTGGCAGCAGTAGTTTTAATCTATTTATTATTTAGAAATAGAAAAGAGGATGTTTTAAGAATTTTTAAAGGATAATAACTTTTAAATTTTAGATAATTTAGATTAGATAATTAAAATTTTTTTCTTTATTTTTTATAAAGCTAATTTAATTATATTCTTAAAAATAAATAAAATATTTAATATCAAAAAATAAGTAAAAATAGTTAATTATTAAAAGAAATGAATTAAACATAATTAATAGATTGAGTTAATCTCAACTTCAATTTACATGAATAGCCAGATTAATTCATATTCAATTGATTATCATTAACAATTGATTATCATTAAAGTTTATCATTAAACAAATTTTAATTAAATTTTATTCAAATTTTAAAACCAGGTGTAGTTATGATACCCATTGCCAACCCCATTATTGAAGACGAAGAGATCCAAGAAGTAGTAAAAGTCTTAAAATCAGGTTTTATTGCACAGGGACCGAAAGTAGCGGAATTCGAGGAAAAATTTGCTAATTATGTTGGAACTGAATATGCAGTAGCTGTCAGTTCTGGAACAACTGCTTTGCACCTGGCCCTTTTAGCTGCGGGTGTGGGTGAAGGAGATGAAGTAATTACCACACCATTTAGTTTCGCTGCCACGGGCAATTCAGTTCTCTACACTGGAGCAAAACCGGTTTTTGTTGATATAAATCCGCAAACATACAATATAGATCCTAAAAAAATCCAAGAAGCCATAACCTCTAAAACTAAAGCAATATTGCCGGTACACCTGTACGGGCAACCGGCAGATATGGGTTCCATATCTCAAATTGCATCAGAAAACAATTTAGTGGTTATTGAAGATGCTGCTCAGGCCCATGGGGCAATTTATCACGGTGAAATGGTTGGTGCCTTGGGTGATATGGCCTGTTTCAGTTTTTATCCTACAAAAAACATGACTACCAGTGAGGGTGGTATTGTAACCACTAATAATAAGGAAATGGCCGATAAAATCCGTATTTTAAGGGCCCATGGTGAAAAAGAAAGATATCAACATTCTGTTTTAGGCTACAACTTCCGAATGACGGATATTTCAGCGGCAATTGGTGTAGCACAATTGAAAAAACTAGATAAATTTAATCAAAAGAGAATTGAAAATGCTGCTTATCTAAGTGAGCACATAAGTGAAATTGATGGCATCAAAGCGCCTTATATCATGAATGATGTTAAACACGTGTTCCATCAGTACACTATTCGTGTTGAAAAAGGCTCTCGTGATGATTGGATAAAATTTATAAATGAGAATGGTGTGGGGACTGGAATCCATTACCCTATCCCTATTTACAAGCAGGAACTTTATCAAAACCTTGGATTTAGCGATGAATGTCCTGAAGCTGAGAAAGCAGCTTTAGAAGTACTTTCTATACCCGTACATCCTAGTTTAAAAGTAGAAGATCTGGAAAAAATAGTTCAAGTGTTAGAAGATGCTAGTATGGGATTTGTTTAAGCTTAATAAAATTTATTTAAATTTCAATTAAATACTATTTAATCTTTTTTTCTCTATTTGAGCTTAATTAATATCATTTAATCTTATTTAGTTATTAGATAGCTTTTTTTAATTAAAAATTAATTAATATTATTTTTAAAGCTTTTTTTCAACAGATAATACCTTATCTGCCAGGCCCCTATTTTTATCTCGCCTATCATCTATTTTTATACTAGTGGAAACTCTATTGGCACCTTTGGCAAAAACAGCTTCATGGGCCACTTCAATTGCTTTAAAAAGCTCTTGAGGATCATTGGATTCTATTTGAGTACCCATACCAGATAACTGGTATTTGATTCCTATTTTGTCCAGTGCATCTACTGCGGCAGCAACATAAGTGCTTAAACTGGTGCTTCCAGTCCCAATAGGGATTATGGTTATTTCTGCAGTAATCATGAAATTTTATATGTTTGGCCATAAATATAATTTTTATGAAATACCTTCAAAAAGATGAATTCAATGCTAACATCAAAAAAAGGGTGATGGATCTAATAAAGGAATGGGATCTTATTCAAGAAGGCGAACTAATTGCTTTGGCTCTTTCTGGAGGAAAAGATAGTGTTTTAACTTTACACCTGCTACATGAGTTACAAGCAGATCTGGACTTTGAAATGGTGGCCATTGCTGTTGATGAGGGAATTGAAGGTTACCGTAGTCATGGCATGGAAGCTGCGCAAAATAATGCTGATTTACTGGGTGTTAAATTAATAACTAAATCTTTTAAAGAAGAAGTGGGGTTTACCTTAGATGAGGTTTATTCATTTTTTAAAAGTGCTTGTATGCCGTGTGGTGTTTTTAGAAGAAATATTTTAAATAAAACAGCTTATGAAATGGGGGCCTCAAAAATAGCCACCGGCCACAATCTGGATGACGAAATACAATCATTTTTAATGAGTTTTGCCCGGGCGGATTTGGTGAAGTTTTCTAAATTCGGCCCTAAACTGGATATTATCCATCCTCAGCTCATTCCCAGAATTAAACCTTTATGGAATATTCCCGAAAAGGAAGTAGGTATCTGGGCAGTTTTAAATGATATTGAAGTTCATTTTGATGAATGTCCCTATTCTAACCTTTCACTACGGGCCAAAACCAAGGATTTTTTAAATCGTGCTGAGTCCAGGGAACCGGGAACCAAAAAAGCAATATTGGACTCGTTTACCAAGACTTTTATCCAAAAAAGTTCTGCAAAAAAGGATATTTCAAAAAAGAGTCTGGCCAATTTGAGTGGATGTCAGAGATGTGGTGAACCTTCTTCCGGGGTTATTTGTAAGGCCTGTGAAATGAAAGAAATAATTAAAAATAATATGGTTTGATTAATTTCAATTTTACATTAAATTCTATTTAATCTCGGAATTATTAATAAATAAAATTAACTTGAAATAAGGTGGGATAATCTAAAATAAGATGGATAATCTAATATTAAATAAATTTAGGGGCTTATTTTACCTTATCTGCAGTGGTAAAAAAGGTTCCACCATATTTTTCTTCTTGAAGATCTCTAACTTCATCCGAAGCGGTCTGGTAATCTTCTACTTTTTTTATAATACGTCGTGTTTTGACCTTAATGGTTTTACCACAGACACATTTCCTGGTGGCCACACCTTCTTTGGCGTACATACCACGCCCACAATCGCAACGGAAAATTAAATACATCTAAATCGTCCTGAATAATTTTTATAATAATTCATTTGATTTGTTTAATTATAACTTTTTTATATAACTTTTTTATTCTTCTTTTTTATTCTTTTTTATGACCAACCCAGTAATTTCCCAAATATGGGTAATATAACTTGGGGAATGGTGATAAAACCGCCAATCATACAACCTAAATTGGTCCCTATTACTACTAAAAATACTCTAACTAAATTATTGGCCCAATAATCTTTAAGACTTTCTGCTTTAGAAAGATTGTGAAGATCATCTGATCCTACATGTCTTAACTTTGCTTCTACTAATCCAGAAAACCATCCTGCAGCTAAAAGAGGGTGAAGTATTGTCAGGGGCGCTGCTAAAAATGCAACAATTGCCGATTGTATTTTTGACCCAGATAATAGGGATCCTATTGCAGCAAACCCACCTACTATCAATACAAATTCTAAAAGCCCGGTTTTTATATCAATACCATTAATAAAAGCCAGAAAAAATATCACCACGAAAATCACAGGAATGGAGAACAATATGATCTTTCCCAGCGGTATTCTAGACTTTTCAAGCCTTAAAAGATCACTCATGGGTGCTAAATCTTCAGGATTATCTAGATATCTATTCATGCCTGGCTGGTGTCCCGCACCTACTACGGCAATTACATGATCTTCTTCAATGGCCTGGATTCTATGGACCATGAAGGCATCTCTTTCATCTACTAAGACTTTATATGCTGAAGGAGACATTTCTTTGAAGTATTCCATTACTTCATTTAAAGTATCTGTTTCTTTTAGACTTTCAATGTCCCCTAATTCTTCATCTTTTTGAAAAAGAGAAGCTAAAAGTCCAAAGACGAATTTGGCCTTTTCCATAAAACTCATGGCACTCATGGCCCTTTTGAGAGTTAGATTTATATCTCGATCAATAAGTGCTATTTTAGCTTCAACTTCTTCAGCAGCTTCAATGGCGGCCAGCATCTCAGCACCGGGCTTAACACCTAAATCACTACCAATTTTTTTCTGCATATAAGTCAAAAGACCGCTGATAAGGAATAATCCAATATTGTCTCCTTTGATGATATCCGATACTGAAATGTCAGCTTTCTCTTCGATACCTGACCTTTCACGCATTAGTCTTTGATATCGCCCGGCATCAAGTTCTATTGCTACGACTTGGGGTTTATCTTCCAGTATAGCATTTTTAACTTCTTCCACACTTTTTTCAGAAACGTGGGCCGTTCCAATTATTTTTAAGCATTCGCGTATCATTAAATTTCACTTGAAGAATTAGTTTTAATATTATTTTGATTTTCAAGAATTCGGAATTTCTAATATAATAAAAAATCAAAATATTTGTATCAATTTTAATAAATTTAATATGCTGCTTAATATACTTAAGCCAGTC
>Ga0351897_1010_pt1 | contig 57669 bp, 50 predicted proteins | sample BONcelHT113001C4_FD_206876 | JGI IMG/M metagenome (GOLD analysis project Ga0351897, IMG submission 206876) | Enriched cells from coal bed in the Powder River Basin, Montana, United States - BONCAT cells T11 rep1 HSBNCT.T11.300.1.C4 ... | reverse complement strand
TCAGTGAACTGGAAAACGCCTTTACCAATCCTGCCGCAGGGACAGATGGGGTGTATGAGATTCGTGATAAACGACTTGCAAGTGACGTGGCAGATTCAATCAACGGATGCATGGAAAGGCCAGATAGTCCGTTAATCGTTGTTGCCCGCCAGGATGACGGTACATGTCATCTTTCTATCAGAGTCGCACAGACATCTCAAAACCAGGAAGGAAGTGATCTCGGAACCCTTGTTCATGCCCTTGCACTGGAGAGTGGAGGATATGGCGGAGGCCATACAACCCGGGCTGGGGCAACGATTGCATGTGAACACCTTTCCCGATTCATCACTGGGATAACACGGGTATATGCATGAAGATTACCGGAGTCATCAGAACAGTTCATCAGGCACCCGCCTGTGTTGCTGAAGCAGTGGCAGCCGATAACCTTCGGGAGATGGAAACCCGGGCAGAAGACGGAACTCCGGAAGGGGTTGTCATAACCACGATAACCAGCACAAAGATCCGTTCAGTGATCGCATCAATGGATGATTATCTCGCAAATATTACCGTAGCAGAGGAATTATGCAGAAAAAAACTGATCAGCGCAGATCAGGAGACTGGTTGCGAAGATCAGCACGATAATCCGAACACACAAGAGTGAAAATATGGCAAAAAAGAAGCAATCAGGAAGAAGAGTTGAAGGATGGAAGGCGAAGTCCTGGTACAAGGTCTACAGCCCAGAAAATGTTGGCAAGGTCTACATTGGTGAGACCGTTACTGACAATCCGGCAAAGTTAATTGGACGAGTAATGACCGCACCACTTTCAGAACTGGTGAACGATTACTCCAAGCAGAACGTCAAGATGAAGTTCTCTGTTAATGAAGTAGCCGGAGATGCCGCATACACGACATTCATCGGGCACGAAGTCGCCAGAGACTACATCAGATCACTGGTTAAACGCCGGACATCACGTATTGAAAGCATTGTAAACTTTGTCAGCAAGGATGGAAGAAAAGTAAGGGCAACAGTAACCTGCTTTACCCTCACCCGTGCTGACCAGAGCCAGCAGCACCTCATCCGCAGAGTCATCTCTGAAGAAGTAATAAAATACGGTGTAGAGAATGAACTCGGCGTCTTTGTAAACGCTATCATCAACGGCGAAATCTCCAAAGAGACCTTCCGCAAGGTCAAAGAGCTCTACCCGATTCGTCGCGTTGAGATCATCAAGACAAAAGTCGAACTTCCAAAAATCCAGAAGTAATTCTGGCACTTTTTTTCGCAGTTCACACCGCTCTGCATCGATAACTCTTTTCACCACAAACCCGGATAACTGAGCAGACAGATGGAGCTGCAGTATGCATATTGGTGAATGTTTTGAGGCAGATGAAGTACGGCTTGTTGAACCATTCTTTTCTGATCTGTGCTATACCGAAATGGACGAACTCATTCTCAGTATTAAAGGAGATATGAGCAGAATCCTGATAGATGAGAACGATGAAATCATCAGCTTTGCAGTTGACTCATCTGATGGAACAATTCATGCGTCCTGTTTTCATTTAAGAACCCCTTCGGACGCAGTAATCACCCGGTTTGAGGCAATGGATGGAGAGGTGTATCAGGTCCCAAGGGCTGAATTCGAAGACGGAGTCAGAAAGTACTATACTGAAGCACTCCGGATCTCAAGCACCGTTGCACCCAATGATCTCAACCCTGAAAGGCTGGCAATCACCCGTGAACTGGTACATTCAGCAATCGATAGTGCAACAGATATCACCTGTCTTGACTGCTGCTGTGGAACCGGAATTGGAACAAGTGTTCTTGTCGAGCACGGGCTCTCTCCTCTCTCATATGATAATGATGACTCACTTCTGGCCAGAGGACTGCAGGAGGGCAGGCTTAATCCGGAGAGAACCATGTGGATTGACGGCCGGCTCCTTGAACAGTACCTGACAGAGCCGGTTGATTTTGCATTCGGTTTTATGCTTGGAGAAATCCAGCCATTTAATCAGGATATCTGGGCAGAAATCATCAATTCAATCTGCACAGTCTCAAATCAGGCACTATTCACCGTAGGAACAGAAAATGAGGCTCAGATAATCAGCGGGTGGCTCAGGGACGCTGGAATCGGACACGAAGTATACGAAAATGACAGAGATCCCATCTATGATCGATGGGTCTGCTCGATTGCTTAGATAATGAGATATCAGATCATAACGGGCATTTTCCCATGGCTACCAAATAGATCATTATGATGTAATTTGAGAGCCAACTCATAAGAATCAGGAGATAAAACATGAGAAACAATACAGGTGAGCCGGGTGCTTGATATTAAACTCGTCCGGTCAAGTCCTGACATCATAAAAGCAGACCTGGCAAAGCGAAATGATCTTGAAAAGATCGCCTGGATTGACGATCTGCTCAATAAAGATGCACGTAATCGTGAACTTATCGGACAGAATAACGAGATACGCAGGCGTCGAAACAGTATATCATATGATATCAACCGGGCGAAAAAAGCAGGAGAAGATGCATCAGCTCTGATAGCTGAGGCTGCAGATCTCCCCCGGATGATCAGGGAAAATGAAGCCGAGATGGAGACACTCGCAGCTGAAATACGCACATATCTGATGCGTCTGCCCAATATTCTTCATGAAAGCGTGCCAGTTGGAACAGATGACACCGATAATGTTGAAATTCGCAAAGTCGGATCCCCAAGAGAGTTCGATTTTGAACTGATAAACCATGGGCAGCTTGCGGTAGAGAGAGGCTGGGCTGACTTTGAGCGGGCTGCAAAGACATCAGGATCAGGCTTTTACTTCCTGAAAGGAAACCTGGTCCTGCTCGATATGGCGTTGCAACGGTTTGCAATAGACCTGCTCACAGGCAAGGGCTACACCCCGGTCATTCCCCCCTACATGATTAACCGGAAGTCATACGAGGAAGTAACTGACCTCAATGACTTTGAGAATGTAATGTACAAGATCGATGGGGATGATGCATACCTGATTGCTACAAGTGAGCACCCGATTGCAGCAATGTTCCAGGATGAAATCTTTGAGGAGAAAGATCTTCCCCTCCGCCTTGCTGGCATCTCGCCTTGTTTCAGAAGAGAGATCGGATCGCACGGACTTGATACCAAAGGTCTCTTCAGAGTGCATCAGTTCCATAAGGTAGAGCAGTTCATCTACTGCAAACCTGAAGACTCATGGGAGCTGCATGAGGAATTACTGGCAAATGCCGAGGAAGTCTTTACAAAACTGGGTCTTCCCTATCGACTGGTAAATATCTGTACAGGAGACATCGGCACAGTTGCTGCAAAAAAGTATGATATTGAAGTCTGGATGCCCAGGGAGGAGGCCTACCGGGAGGTAGTCTCCTGTTCCAACTGCACAACATACCAGGCAAACCGGCTGAATATAAAGGTTCGCGATAGCAAAGACTTTGAAACCAAGCATTTTGTTCACACGCTGAACTCTACAGCAATCGCTACTTCACGCGCAATGCGGGCGATTCTAGAGAATTATCAACAACGTGACGGATCTGTTGAGATACCAGAAGTACTTGTGCCACATATGAATGGTCTTGAGTATCTCTGATTCTTTTTTAAAAACCCAATGGAAGCCATCGGAGGCCTAAGCCATAGCGGAAAAAAGACTAATTCGTAAAAAAAGTAACCAGGGAAATCCCTACTCGGTTACTACTTCATTTGTCCGGATCTTGATTGATTCACTGACAGGCATGACAAAAATCCGCCCATCACCAATTTTTCCGGTGTATGCACCCTTCTTGATAGCTTCAATTACCTTTTCTGTGGTATTGTCACTGACGACCAGTTCTATCTCAATTTTAGGGATGAGGTCTACCAGGATAGTTCCACCCCGGTACTGCAGACTAATCCCTTTCTGTTCTCCCCGGCCCTGAACCTCGGTAATAGTCATACCAAAGAACCCTGCCTCTTCAAGTGAGGATTTTACTGCGTCGAGCCGTTCTGGTTTGATGATTGCTTTGATGAGTTTCATGGATATCACCTGTATTAACTTCGGGCCCGTTCTCCATGCTGGGAGATATCAAGGCCTACATATTCTTCATCTTCACTAACCCGCAGCCCTATCGTCTTGTTAACGATTACAGCCAGGATGTAGGTCACTACGAATGCATATATCACGGCTACAAATGCATCCAGCGTGTTGATACCAAACTGGTACACGTCCCCGCTAAGAAGCCCGGTTGCACCCACGGTAGCGAATATTCCAGTTGCGATAGCACCCCAGAGCCCACCCATTCCATGGATAGCCCATGCATCAAGGGATTCATCAAGTCCCCGGTTCATCCGCCAGAGCAGAGCACCGTAGCAGAGCAGACCTGCAACTCCACCGATAACCAGCGATGCTGGCACATCAACAAATCCTGCTGCCGGCGTTATACCGACAAGACCGGCAATTGCACCGGAAACCATACCTACTGCACTTGGCTTTCCATGGATGCTGCTTGCAATAAGCCAGGTGAGAGCGCCACATGCTGCAGCGGTGTTGGTCACCATGAAGGCACTTGAAGCAAGTCCGTCAGCTGCTATTGCAGAACCGGCATTAAACCCAAACCACCCAAACCAGAGCAGAGCAGCTCCCAGCAGAGTCATCGGGATGTTATGAGGTTCCATATTGCTCTCACCAAACCCGGAGCGTTTCCCGATTACAAGAGCAATTGCAAGAGCTCCAAAACCGGAACTGATGTGAACCACAGTCCCTCCGGCAAAGTCCAGAGCTCCAAGCGATGCAGCCCATCCACCACCCCATGCCCAGTGAGCAAGCGGGTCATAGACAATGGTTGTCCATAGCAGTCCAAAGACTACAAAGGCAGAGAGCTTTATTCGTTCTGCAACCCCTGATGTCAGAATTGCCAGTGTCAGACAGGCAAAAACCATCTGAAACGCAGCAAACAGAATATCAGGAATTACAAGATTTGTCGCATCCATGCCCACACCAGAGAGACCAAGAAAGTCCAGTCCTCCGATGAACCCTGCAATATCTGTACCGAAAGCGAGTGAGTACCCACATACCACCCATTGAACACTTACCAGGGCATAACATAAGAATGCCAGGGCAAGCATTGAGATGACATTTTTTCGCCTGACCAGTCCGCCATAGAACAACCCGACACCCGGGGTCATAAGCATGACCAGACAGGTTGATGTGAGTATCCATGCCGTTGCACCACTATCTAGCGTCATAATCTCGATTCACCTGATTGATCACGATACGGTTGAATCTGGTACTCCCAACGCCATTAACCTTGGGAAGGGATGTTCTCCCGGGGTACCAATTGAACCGGTCCTGAGCGGATCTGATCCACCTCGGATAGTAAGAAGTTGTCTTCCACCATATTTAAACTTTTCCTGAATTGGTGATCACGTTCTATGCCAGTGGAGCATTTCAATGAGAACATGAGATCCTGATAAAAATCCCTGATGTGCGATAAGAAGAGGATTTAATCAATATCCGGGGAAAAAAAGTAAACGAAACAGGGAGTAGTATCCCACCCGAACCTGATAACAGCGACTCATTTTTACTGATGTGAAGTTTCAGCGCATGCAGAAAAGGACCAAAACAGTGGAGAAGATTCACCTGCGCTTGTGAGCAGAAGGTTTCTTCCCTTTTCCCCGTTTTTGATCCTTTAGATCAGAGACCCGCTTTCCAGTTCGCTGACTGAGGGCTGCTTCTTCATCAGTGGCGCAGTCAAGCTCAGCAAGAATTTCAAGAGGGTCCTTTGTTTCCCTGACCAGATCGATGATACGCATCAATCGTTCTACCCCAATGAAATGCTCAGCCATCAGACGGGAGAGTGGAGTTAGCCGGACAGTTGGCCCTTCACGGGATATCAGTTTCTTCTCAAGCAGGATATCTTCAACAGGTTCAGGTTCGCCAACAAGGTTGTCAGCAATTTTCATCATCGCAGCGTGATTTCCACTTGCTACCACTGCATGAGCAACATAAATTTCAGAGCTCTGCTCAAGAGTATAAACCGGGGCAACCTCCCCCATCTCACCCTTCAACAGACCCATGGCAACTTCTTCTTCTGTCATCCGGGAAGAACGTGAGATCGAACCGCCAGGTTCTGCCAGGATCACCACCTTACCAAGGTCATGAAAGTCGGGTCTTCCGGCGCGACCTGACATCTGGTGGAATTCCTGCACAGTAAGCCATTCGATACCCATTCCAAGCGAATCAAATATCACCTGTGACGCAGGAAAGTCCACCCCTGCTGCAAGTGCTGCAGTAGTCACCACGGCTTTCAGAAGGCCTTTCTCAAACATCTCCTCAACCGTCCGTCGCTCTTCCTGAGTCAGACCGGCATGATATGGAGCAACTCCTTCACCCAGTTTATCAGAGATTATATGACACCGGGCACGGGAATTCGTAAAGATGATCGTCTGATTATGAAACCCTTTGGTTGAGACCAGGTTATATTCATTCTGGACAAGAGTCTTCTCAGTCGGGATCTTCTGCTGACGTTCAAGAAAAATGAGATACCGCTCAAGAGTAACCGGCCGATCATCATACCTGACCAGTTCGCAGGAGAGCTTTTTTGCAAGAAGTTTTGGAAGACCGATAGTTGCACTAAGATAGAGAAACTGCGCTTTTGGGGAACTAAATTTGAGCCGTGCGATAAGCCCGTCAAGCCGGTGACCACGGTCCTTATCCTCAAGCATCTGGACTTCATCAATAACCACGGTGCCGATGTCATGGAGCTGCACTCCACACCTGAGGAGATGATCAATCCCTTCGTAGGTTGCAATAATTATTGAAGAGGCCCGATCCCTGTTTGCAGGACGGCGGTTATCCTTCACCTGAATACGACTCGAACCAGTTATAATCGAAACATCGGCAATACGACCATATCTTCGGGAAAACCGATCATATTTCTGATATGCAAGAGCAACCAGCGGCACCAGAAAGATCATCCTCCCACGTTTTTCAAGGAAATTTTTAAATCCGGCCATCTCCCCAATGAACGTCTTCCCACTTGCAGTAGCAGCTACAACCAGCAGGTCTTTGCCATATAACAGACCAGCCTCAACTGCAATCTGCTGAACCGGCATCAGAAACTCAACTTCAGCAAGATCCACAAATGAACGCGGCAGGGGAAGCTCTTCAAGACGGCTGGTCTGCACAACCGGATGAGCCTCCAGCCGGTCATAGAGCGTGTGATCAAAGGATAGTTCTCCGGGCTCAATTGTTGCAAGTACCCGGTCAACGCTCCGGTATTTTGTGAGAAGTTCATCGAGATGGGAGAGAGCATGCCTTCCCAGACGACCCATATGAGCAAGTTCACGGCGCAGTTCTTTTCTGGCGCAGCTGATGCAGATCAGTTCATCTTTGCCATAGCTGATCGCATCACTGCTGGAAAGCTCCATTATCCGGTCTTCCATCATGCAGAACCTGCAGAGAGTAATATACGTAAATGGAACCTGCAAGTCACGGAGAAACGCTTCAAAGTGCCCGTCTGGTGAGCATAATGAGACCTTGGCTCTTCGAAGGTGAATAACCAGATCACGAGTAGGAAGGTTTTTATATCCCGAACCCGAGCCTCGTCTCATCCGGAAATGTGATGGTCTGATACCTTTGGGAGTATCAACAAGATCAACAATTCCGGTTGCATTTACATGGTGAGTTTCATAAAAAAGAATACGGTAATATTTCTTTGTCGGCTGAACAATTGCCTTCATGACGCGACCAGATCATGAATCTCATAACTGAGTTCAGCCTGCTCAAGCTGCTTTAGGAAATCGGTGAATGACTCATCCACAATCACGATACCACAGGGTATTCCATGAAGAGCGGCTTCTATTGCCCCTTCACGTGAGCCAAAATAGAGATCCGGAATCCGGCCGATTTTTTTTAGAGAAACCCATGCCTCAAGCCCGACACAGGCAACGACTGAAACGGTACCTATCACTTCTGCAAGCTGTTCAAGATTGACATTGCGAGAACCACCCCTCTCTACCCGGGGTACTTTACAAACCTGGACAACCGATTCCTTATGTTCGATGATACCATCAAGCTTCGCAACACCTGTTTCTTCCCCTTTGGGGGTATCAACTACAGTCTCACCGCTGGCAACAGATGGAGCAAGTGATGCATAAAGAAGGCCGTTTTTCATGTAAACGCCCACTTTATCGCCTTTTTTAAGGTCTTCATCAGCAATAGCAGTCCAGACCGCTACCTGATGGATGATATCGCGTCTGACATGTCGGACAAAAGTCTCGAGGAGTTCTGCATTCTGAAGAATCCATTCGATACCTTCGCGGGTGACCTCATATCTTCCCCTGCCGGGAGCTTTTATCATCCCTTCATCTACCAGATCACGAATATACTCAGATATTGCCTGAGGAGTCACCCCCAGCATCGCTGCTATCTCCTGCTGACGAACAGCAGGTTGATGCTCAGCAATCTCTACAAGTATCTGAAACCGTGACACATCACGCTTATTCCGCAGGATAGTATATCCCGGCTCGTCCTCATTCTTCAAGAATCACCAGTCCCTGACCCTTCACATCAAGGTGCGGCACCCGCTTTGCAACCCCTTTGATGTAAATCGGAGTCACCCCGAACCGCCTCGCAATATCATTTACAGAAGTGTTTCCCCGTGCTAACTCGCCTTCAAGACTCACTCCTTTGACACCAGCCTCATCATCCCCGGTAAGTGCAATTGAAAGCAGATCAGCAAGATCAGAGAAATTACATTGGAAATTCGCCCTGAATTTGCTATACGTTGCTTTGTACTCCTTTTCCGGCTTCTGACCAGGTTCAGGCATGCGCCACTTCTCCTCAAGAAGGTTACCCTTCTTAAGAATCAACAGACACTCTCTGACACCTTCCTCCCCCACCACATCACCGATCTCACTCTTCGTCATCCATGTTTTGTTTAACATGTCAAGGATCTTCTTATACACAGTATTGTTGAAGATGACAAAAAGCGGGACCAGTTCTACGGGATCATTTACGATTCGGATATGACCCGTCAATTCAAAACCCTATAATAATATCGTCTGATAAAAAAATAAAGGTTTGTTGTGTGAGTAATGGAAAGACAAGGGCGAATCATAATCAGGGGGATAGTGCAGGGCGTTGGATTTCGCCCGTTTGTCTATGCAAAAGCGCAGGAACTCGGAATTGTCGGGACCGTGCAGAACGCTGGATCAGAAGTCAGAATCAGTGCATACGGCAGGAGGTTTGAAGAATTCTGTACCCTTGTTTCACAGGGAACTCCGCTTTCCATAATTGACTCAGTTGAGGTCAGTCCGCTTTCTGGTGACTGGCCTGAGACATTTACCATTATCCAAAGCGCGAAAGGAACCATGAGCGGGCTCATCCCCCCTGATGTTGCGACCTGCGGTGAGTGTATCCAGGATATATTTGACAATAAAGGGCGATATTTTGAATATTATGCTACATCCTGTGTAAATTGCGGCCCCAGATATTCAGTCATCCGGACCCTTCCATATGACCGGGAACGTACCGCGATGGATGAGTTTCCCCCCTGCACCGGATGCGCTGGGGAGTATACCGACCCCCGGTCCCGCAGGCACCATGCCCAGACCATTGCCTGTGCTGATTGTGGCCCTGAGATCGCCCTGATGACCACAGATGGAGAGAGGATAAAAACACCTGTACCCATACAGGCAGCAGCTTCACTTCTGGATGACGGGGAAATTATCGGGATCAGAGGTATTGGAGGGTTCCATATTGCCTGCACTGGAAATACAGCGCATAAACTCAAGCGCCTGCTTGGAAGACCGGAGCAGCCGCTTGCAATCATGGCAAACCTCAGGACTATTCACTCCCTGGCATCTTTATCAAAACAGGAAGAAGAGGAACTCATGAGCCCTGCCGCTCCGATCATGGTTCTTGACAAACAGGATATTACCGCAATTTCACAAGTCAGTAACCTTCATACCATCGGATGTATGCTCCCGTATACCGGACTTCATCACCTGCTCTTCTCCTGTCTGAAGGCGCCATTTCTGATTATGACCAGTGCCAACGTTCCCGGATACCCGATGATTACAGGTCCGGATCATGCACAATCCCGGCTTAAGGGAGTAATCAGTCATATTCTGACACATAATCGTGAGATTGTAAACCGGTGCGATGATTCAGTTGTGCGTAAGGGAAACATCATCCGGCTTTCACGAGGGTATGCCCCAAAACGATACCGGGTTGATCTGGGAGATCGTGCTATCCTCGGCGTCGGCCCTGAACTCAATGCAAACGTGACACTCTATCAGGGGGGGTTTGCAGTAACCTCACCCCATGTTGGTAACGTGAGAAATCCAGCAACATACGCATATCTGCAGGAAACAATAGACCGCCTGTCACGACTCCTGCAACCAGATATTCGGATAATTGCCCACGATCTCCACCCCCAGTTCCTGTCTACCCGGCTTGCAAAAGAGATGGCAGAAGAAGCAGGAGCAGAATTAGTGCCTGTTCAGCACCATATGGCACATATCGCAGCAACATGCACCACACCATGCGTAGGAATTGCTATCGACGGGGTTGGATATGGAACCGACGGGACAGTCTGGGGAGGGGAGATATTCACCGGGCAGGTGCCACACCTCACCCGGATTGCTCACCTGCACCCGGTTGTAATGCCAGGAGGGGATCTTGCAACAAAGTTCCCGGAACGGATGCTCTATGGGTGTATTCCGGATGATGAGACATCTGCAATTCTGCAAAACCGGGGTTGGACCGGAGAGGAGATTCGCATTCTTGAGCAGCAGGTTGCAAAAAAGTTCAATACTGTGCAGACGACCAGCACCGGTCGCATTCTTGATGCTGCATCAGCACTTCTTGGAATCTGCAGGCAGAAGACCTATGACGGAGAGCCGGCAATGAAACTTGAGTCTGCTGCATGGGGAAAGAGACCAGAAATCTGGGAAATACCCTTTTCCCATACCGGTAACTGCCGGACGCTTGATACCCCGGCACTGCTGAAATTTGCACGGACACAGTTTCTGAAAACACCAGATAACCCAGAGAGAATCAGCGAAATTGCATCATCATTCCAGCATACCCTTGCCCGGGGTATTGCTCAGCTTGCAATTGAGGCTGCTGATCAAGCAGGGGTTACCACTATCGCCCTTTCAGGTGGTGTTGCCTACAATGAAGCTATCAGAACTACCATAACCAATGAAATACGATTGCAGGGACTTCATCTTATGATATCCGAACACTATCCACTTGGAGACGGGTGCATATCATTTGGTCAGTGTGTGTGGGCAGGGATGAAACAACAATAGCGTAGAGAAAAATAGTATACAAAAAAATGATATCAAAGGAGGGTATCCTCACTTCTTCGATGAGGTCTTTACATACTCTCTTTTTCGGATAATATCTGAATAATCACGATTCTCTACTTCAAGGGTTACCGTATATCGTCCGATACCACCATATACATGAAGCGGATTTTGGGTAGTAGCCATTGTTCCGTCACCGAAATTCCACTTCCACTTCAATGGGGTTCCGGCAGAGAGATCCGTAAACTGAACTGAGAGCGGGGGCACTCCTGACTGCGGACTTGCAGTAAAGTTTGCTACAAGTGGCGCTGGAGTTGGAGTTGGTACCGGTGTACTGGTCGGTGTAGGAGTCGGGCCCGTGCTGTTAACAATGATGTATTCCGGTTTTGAGGCCGACGCGGAACCACCTGCAGAGAATGTGACCAGAAGCGTAACATTGTATGTCCCCTCATGATAGACGTGAGTTGGATTCATCTGATCAGATCCGGTCCCATCACCAAATGACCAGACATATGATAATACCGGGGCACTTGCATCAGGGATGAAACTTACCGTAAGCGGTGAAGAACCTGTCCTTGGTGTCGCAGAGAAATCAATGGTTCCAGGCACCGGAGTTGTAGTCGGCGTAGGCGTTGGCGTTATGGTCTGTGTCACGGTGGGAGTTGTAGTCGGGGTTTGGGTAGGTGTCTGAGTGGGTGTAGGTGTGGGGGATACTGAACCAACCAAAATCAGACCGTTATTCAGAGTACATGTGATAGGATTGCCATCATCATCAGTCAGTTCACCCACAGACAGAGACAGTCCGGATGTCCCATCTGATAATCCCTCAATAGTTACCGTGCAGAGGGTCACATTCGATGAACCGGGCTCTACAGCTTTGGCAAGATCTACTGCAACAACCCTGACCTCTTCGGCAGGAAGAGAAGAATTACTCTTCATTGCAGAAAAAGCAGGGGGAAACGCAGCACCGGTAATCCTGGCCACTCCGCTCGTTGTCAAGGTGGCGTTGATCTTAAATCCCGCAATCCCCTCTGGGAGCGTATCTATAACGAGAGAAGACGACCCGCTCATCCCCGGACCTGACAAAGTCAGATTATCCGATGAGAGGGTTACTGCAGAGCAGGATATCCCAGAAAAAAGGGCTAACAAGAGGCAGACGATACCAAATTCAGCGAACCGTCTTATGATATTTGTTTTTTCCATTATCTCTCCCTTTGTATGTCGTTCATGACTATCTGCTAATAAAGATACAAAAAGAAATAAGGCCGATTCAGGACCTCATATCCACATATCCTTCTGTCTTTACCGGTGGGAAATATGGCTGTTCATACGTGTAAGTCTGAATAACTCCAAGACCATTTCTGATGTCCAGCGTATCATTCCAGTCTGCAAATCCTTCCTTTTTCAGAGTCAGGTTATGGGTTCCGACTGCAAGATTCATCACCATGATATCAGTCTTGCCAACCTGTCGGTCATCGATATATACCGAGACGAGTTCAGGATACGATACTATGTATGCTGCGCCGGTCTGTGGTGGATCTGCAACAAGTTTTCCAGTTTCAGCATAGTGTGGAACCATCTCATAACCTGACACAAATGTTGGAAGAACACCGTCGTTGGCAATAACCGGGTCAACCACATCATAATATCCATCCTTATGCAGTCTCAGCTGATAGATCCGGGGTGTCAGGTTTGTAATATTTACCGGGGTGATGCCCTGATATGCATTGTTCAGGTAAACCTCTGCACCATCAGGTACTGAGAATATCTGCATTGCAGTCTTTGGACCTTTTTGTGCCATACGCATACCCGCGACAATGACATACCCTTCTTTTACCGTCTGGTTGCTGTTCTCACTGTTTGAAGCAGTCAAAGATACGTTGTAAACCCCGGGAATCCGGTAGGTGTGCTGTGGGTTCTGTATAACAGATGTTGAGTCAGAAGAGTTATCTCCAAAGTTCCAGAGGAAGGTGTCCGGGTACCCTTCTGAAAGATCAGTGAATGAAACAGTCATCGGTGCAGGACCACTTGTTACATCTGCAATAAAATCAGAAACAACGGTCGGAACCGGTGTGGGGGTTACCTCCGGCGCTACTGTTTGATCAGGAATAATTACAGGTGTCGGAGCAATTGTTGGCTCCCCGGTTTGAACATCGGCCGGGACCTGCGTTGGAACCGGTGTTTCCTGAATAATACCTGATGTTGGTGTTGGGGTCACAACAGGGGCAGGAGTAGTTCCTTCAACAGTAATAACTGCCTGAGTTAATGAGAATACAATCGGGTTTCCTGCATCATCAGTCAGTTCAGTCACAGTAAGAACCAGTTCAGTAGTGCCTGCTGCTACCCCTTCGATTGTAAATGAGGTAATCGGGACAGACGTAGCTCCTGCGGTAATAGTGTCGGTCAAATCAACAGCAGTCAGAATTACTGACTCAGCCGGAAGCGTACCATCAATATTCTTAAGAGAAGCCCATTCAGGCAGCGTAACCGAAGTTATCCGGGCTACACCAGGAGTTGATAATGCAACATTCATCTTATACCCGGCAAGACCGGTCGTTGCAGCATCAAGAATCGCTGGTATCTCTGCGGTTTGTCCAGGTCCGCTGATACTCACGCTGGTAGTCTGAATCGTTGCTGCAGATGCTGCTCCTGCGTAGAGCAGACAGAGGGTCAGGATCAGTGCAATTCCAAAATTTTTTTGTTTCATGGTTGTTTCCTCTTTTTTATCACCAGGTACTGTAAGCGTTGAAGAATGTCGTGATATCATGGGCGTCAATTACGCCATTGTGGTTATAATCAAACGGAGGAATCGGGTACGAACTGAGTGCCCCGGTTGAGTATGCCAGGAAAAATACCCGGACATCTGCCGAATTAACTGCTCCGTTTCCATCAAAGTCATCAAGCAATCCGTCACGCAGACCATCAGGTTTGAGATCCTGAGGTGGAGATGTATACCCGGGAAGCGGGGGGACCTGATATACGTGAATGCCAGCAGGTATATGGTTCAAACTCATAAACGATGCACCGTACTGAGCAACAGACGAACTGTTCAACCTGATGATGTTATTGCCGGTGCTCGTCCCAATGAGCGTAATATTTCCAAGTGATACATTTCGCGATCCAGGAGGCATACCGGTTGTGCTCCATCCTGATACGGTCAGGTACTGGGCCCTTCCTGCAGGTTCAATATATGAATTCCATTTATCTGCATCAATCCATGAAGGACGTTCTGCAACTGCATAAAAGTTGGAAGTAGTGGTATTATCCAGGTCATACTTTATGGTAAAACTGGAGATGCCATAGTCAGCAGGATCCATCTGCACCTGCACCTTCCGTGCACTGCCCATTCCTGTCACCAGGGAAATATCAGAGGGTATAAAGCGAACCGTTCCCTGATTACTACTTTGACCAATCGAGAGGGTTCTCACATTGGTAAAATTTTGTTGTCCGTATTTATTCGTAACATTCAGCCAGATGTGTTTTAACCCATTTGTTGAGTATGTATGCACCGGGTTTTGCTCATTGGAGGTATTTCCATCACCAAAAGTATAATTCCAGGTTAAAGGATTCCCAAGACTCGTGTCGGAAAATTGGAATGGCTGACCTACTACACCGGATGATGGAGAGACCTGGAAATTTGCAATAAGTGGACTGTAGACACCGACATAATTTTCATACTGATACCCTGAAGTCTCAGAGCCGGACCAGGTGTTATTTATAACCTGAAGAACCGGAGTGAAATCACCGATTGTGCTATACTGATGTGAAGTATTTACCCATGTGTTATCAGCAGGCCAGCCCGGCTCTCTCATCTGATGAGGAGTACTATTCCCATCTCCAAAGTTCCACCAGAACTCATCAATCAGGAATCCGGTAGATGTATTTCCTCTGAAATACACAGATAGCGGGCTTGTTCCATTGATCTTTTGATTAAGATAGGTTCCACCCTGAGAATAACTGAAGTTTATAACCGGCGTAATATTTCCATTTACGGTAATATACTCAGTGAGATTTGCAGCATCAAAATCCCCACAATATCCCCAAGTAGACAGATTCACATAATACCTACCAGGATTCTGATAGGTGTGGGTAGCATTTGGAACATATTTTTTCTGTTTAGCAGTTCCATCACCAAAGTCCCACTCCCATTCCTGTGGATATCCGGTGGATTTGTCAGTAAAGTTTACCAGAAGTGGAGAAAGACCAGTCTTAGTATCAGCCTCAAACCCTGCATCAACTTCACCTTTCACAATAACATACCCGCTTTTTACTCTTGGCTGGCTTGTACCGGCTGCATTGGCAACAGTGAGGCTGACTACATACGTTCCTGAGTGTTCGTACTTATTTACAGGATTTTGGAGAGTGGATGTTTTCCCATCACCAAAGTCCCATTGCCAGGATGTCGGTACTCCATGAAGTGAATCAACCCAACTCATATCCTCAAATTGAACCGTATCACCAGGGCAAATATTCAAACGATTACTAATATTTGAAAATTCGGCATAAGGAGGAGCTACTGCCGTAACAATTTTCCGGACAGAAATATTACCGCAACACCCTGCTCTCGCAGTCATCGTCACATTATAATTCCGCTGTATTGGGAACTGACGGGTTTGAGTCTGACCGGTAACATTTGCTGTACTGTCATCAAAGCTCCAGTCCCACATCATTGGTGTGAAGTTCGCTGTTCCAGTGAAGGTAATACCAGTCTTCCATGGAACATAGATGGGATCATGAGAGATATTAAATCCAGTCATCGAGTAATTTGCTGAGATGTACGGATTACAGGCCGTAACAGAGACAGGACTTGATACCGCTGATCCAGTATATGAAATAAGAGTCAGGGTAGCCTGATAGGTTCCGAATCGATTATAGGTATAATCTACATCCTGGGCAGCAGAACCAGTTGAGGTGTAGTTGCCATCACCAAAGGCCCAGATACGTTGCACAATATTTGCAGAGGAGCCCGAATTATCAGAAAATTTTACTGTCAGCGGTACTTCACCACACGTCTCATTTACACTCAGGGAGGGCTGAAGATTGCTTCTGCCAAATTTCATAACAAAGGCATCATAGGTGTTAGTATCACCCCCACTGAAATTACCCCCGATATAGCGATTTTGCCCTATCGGATAAGTAGTCTGGTCAATCCAGCGCAGGACCGGGAAACAGTCATTATCGCAGTCTTCTCCGCTTATGAGGTTCATAATTGAAGGGGAACTTGTCCAGCCTGCAAGGAGCGTCGTATTCCCATCTGGAGACACAACAACACTGCGTGATGTTTCAGCCTTATAACCCCCAAATACTGTGGAATACACCCAGTTGCTTCCATCTGCATTAACACAGGTTAAAAATCCGTCCTGATCTCCGTTTGCGGTGATTGTCTTAATCGAATCAAGCTTTGGGAAACTCTCTGACTTTGTATACCCGGTTACATATGCCCGGCCCTGATTATCTACGTCAATGCCATATCCCCAGTCTTCAGAGCTGCCACCTAAATAGGTTGAATATAAATGATCAGATCCATCAGCATTAAATTTCGTAACAAATGCATCCTTATCAAAGAAGTCATACTTCCACCCTTTCGTCTTCTGTTTTGCATACAAAGTCACAGGAAAATCTGTTGATGCTGTCGCACCGGTTACATAGGCACTAAAGGCAGTGTCAACGGCTACCGCTTCCCCATAATCATACCCGGTTGAGCCTCCCAGATATGTTGCATATTCAGGTGGTGTACCGGCTGCAAAATTCATTTTAAAAAGAAATGCATCCTGCGAACCTTTGAGTATTTTATCTTTCCCGGGAACATTGGCAGGGATAAGGTTACCTGATGATGTTGTACCTACGATGTATGCACGACCCTGTCCATCAACAGCGATCCCCTTTCCCACATCCTGGTTATCACCACTGAGGTAGGTTGAGTACTCAAGGCTGTTTCCTGTCGGACTAATCTTTGATGCAAATGCGTCACCCATCACTGCATTGGTATTTGGTTTCTCCTGATAGGCACCCGAGGTTGTCGGGAAATTTTCTTCAGGCCGCTTGTACTCTGAGTTGCCAACTGTTGAGCCGGTAATATATGCTGCGTTCAGACTGTCAACTGCAATATCAAACGCCTTATCATCAAAATTACCACCAAGATAAGAAGAGTACCAGAAGTTAGCCCCATCTGCCCGGATTTTTGTCACAAACGCATCGCTCAACCCGTGAAGGCGCCCACCATTCTGAATGGGAAGCATTACCGGGAAGTCATCTGAATAGGTATAGCCGGTAATATAGATATTTTTCAAACTGTCTACCGCGATTCCCTGTCCAAAGTCTGCTGAAGTACCACCAAGAAAAGTCGAGAATGCAATCGTTGCATTGCCTCCTGACGCCTGGGTGATCTTTGTCACAAACGCATCGCGGCTGTTATGACAGTACGTTCCATTGTAGCGGATAGGAGCATTAACATTAACGGGACTGACAACGGGAAAGTCGCACGATGAGGTAACCCCGGTTACATACGCATTTCCGTCAGTATCCATCGTAATATCCCACCCGTAGTCCTCCAGATTTCCTCCGAGGTACGTTGAGTACTCAAGATATGGATCGATAATCAGAGGGTTATCTTTGTTATACTCACCAATAACAAATCCAACATGTCCGTCATCAAGAAGAGTGTACGCTGAATTTACCTCTATCCGGGCACCATCAGTCTCCTGATAGGTAACTGGCGCTGCTTCATGAAGATCACCAAATGGTGTACTAACAATGAGATCCCCTTCATCAGTAAGAGTGATATTTTCAGCACCATCATAAAGCAGCTTTATTGACGCAGGGTCTGCGCCCGGCTGAACCAGATACTCCCGCTTTAATTTTCCTTCAGCTCCGGTATAAGTCAGATTAATTCCCGGAAGAATTTCAGTATATTGAATCGCTCCGTACCAGGGAACATAACGCTGGTAATCAGATTCATTCTGACCAATAAGGAAGTTTGCATACCCGGGCAACTGATCAAGTGGTTCAATAGCACTCCCATTCTGCGCTCCCTGCACCGTAACGATAAGTGGCCTTATAGCACTCTCATTGCCATCATCATCTTTTACCACAAGGCCTGATACCAGCATCCCGCTTTCGGTAAAGTCAAAAGAATAGCCTTGTGATTTTGCCTGATATTTAATGATATCAGGTGATTGTCCAACGTTTTTAATAAACTGAACCTGCTGGGAGGAAAGAGCATCAACCATAATTGATGCATCCCCAGTTTCGGTTCCTGACACCGGCCCCAAGCAGAGCAGGATCAGCAGGAGCGCAGCCAGTACTGCACTCGGCCCTATTCGTATCATCTCATGCATACCCCCGTACCTCTTTTTCGCTGCATGCAAAACCCCCCCGATTGCCCAGGAACGAGATAAAACAGATTTTATCACATTTTCCCGATACAACCTTTCATCCGGATTGTGCTTTGCCAAACAACGCCTGTCTCATGCCATGTACAATATGACAAGGATATCTTTTTCTGGATTATATATGTTTCTAAATAAATATGATATGAGGGCATATTGAGAAAAAATTGAAAAAGGGTGATTAGTACTGACATCAGAGGCTGAATAGAAAAGTAAAGATAAAAGAAATAGATTTTTATTTTGATTTAATATTAAGAACCGGCGATAAATAAAAGACACCTGAAGTTAAAAAAAGGGGGTTATTCCTGCAGTGCACCCTCTTCCTTATCTTCCTCTGTTCCTGCAGAAGCTTCTCTTCGCATTGAAGGGAAGAGAATCACTTCTTTGATAGAAGTATTCCCGGTTGCAAGCATGACAGTCCGGTCAATACCGATCCCGACACCACCAGTCGGGGGCATCCCATATCCAAGAGCATTCACAAAGTCGTAATCATGCATCTGAGCTTCTTCATCACCCAGCCGGCGTTTTTCTTCCTGAGCCTCAAACCGGTGCATTTGATCTAAAGGATCATTCAGCTCTGAGAACCCATTTGCAATCTCCATACCAGCAATAAAAAGTTCAAATCGCTCAACAAATCCCTCCTTCTCCCGGTGAGACTTTGCAAGGGGTGAATTTTCTATGGGAAAATCGGATATAAATGTCGGCTGGATGAGTTTTGATTCGACCAGTTCTTCAAAGAAGAGGACAAGCATCTCACGTGGATTATTCATCGCATCAATACCTTCAATTCTCAAGCTCTTCCCTTTTTCTTTGAGTTCATCAACAGAGAGGGAAAAGACATCAACCCCCCCGATATCCCGCACCGCTTCTTCCATAGACATAACATTCCATGGCGGAGAGAAATCAATCGGGTTTCCTTCGTATTCAACGGTAAATCCACCGTTGACCTGCATGATAATTGATGAGATTATATTCTCTGTCAGCTGCATCATGTCACGATAATCAGCATACGCCTGATAGATCTCAACCATTGAAAATTCCGGGTTGTGACTGGTATCAATGTCCTCATTACGGAAATTTTTGGCTACCTCAAAGACTTTTTCAAAACCACCCACAACAAGACGTTTCAGGTACAGTTCAGGCGCTATCCGCATGTAGAGTTTCTGTCCAAGGAAATTGTGATACGTTGTAAACGGTCGGGCATTTGCTCCGCCATAAATCGGCTGAAGTGTGGGAGTCTCAAATTCAAGGAATCCTTTTTCAGTCAGGGTACTGCGGAGAAGAGAAAGTATACGACTGCGTGTACGGAACGTATCCCTGCTCTCTTCATTAACAATGAGATCAAGATATCGCTGCCGATACCGCTTTTCTAGGTTTGTCAGGCCATGGAATTTCTCAGGAAGGGAACAAAGTGCTTTGGTGAGAAGTTCATAATCATCAACTCTGATGGTCATTTCTCCTACCTTTGTCCTGAATACCCGGCCGATAACTCCGATAATGTCACCACGCTCAATACAGGATTTAAAAAGATCAAACTTGCCTTCCGGCAGAATATCACGCCTGATATAAAGTTGTATCCGTCCACATTCATCTCTGAGATCGCAAAAGAATGTCTTCCCATGATCCCGCACAATATATATCCTTCCTGCAGTCTTCACTACTTCTTCTGAAAGATCATGGGTGCATGAATCAAATGCTTCCCTGATTTCATTGATGGTATGACTTCTCTCATAAAACGGAGGATACAGAGAAACACCCTGCTCCTGAATGAGATTTCTTTTTATTATACGTTGCTCATCAAACTGTAACGCTGGATTATCCTGTGTCATGCGGTGCTCCTTTGTCTCTTTCACCGCCCGGCCTGAAAAAGAGACACGATTATGTGAAATTACTGTTTCCCACTAAATTATCAAATATCCGAGGTTAGTGAGTTCTCACTCAGCTGGATAAATTATCTCTGAAAAGTATATAGCATCATCCGGAGATCAAAAAAAGTGATAGGTTCATTATCGCTTCCGGGCAAAGAACGCGACGCTCATGATGATTCCACACAGAAGAACCAGAATGGATAACGGGGTCTCCTGCCTGGATGTCCCTGCAGGTTCTGTTACCGTCGTCATTGCAGTGTGGACCTGAAATACCTGTCCGGGAATAAGATTGACCGGAGCACGATACTCCTGATACCCGGGTAGAGAGAGAGCATAAGTATGAGTTCCAGAACAGACTGTTTCTATGGTAGCAGGAGTTTTTCCCTGCAGTATTCCATCGATTGTAATATCTGCTCCAGAAGGATCTGAGGTCAGGATCAGCATTGCACATGCCTGAGGCATTGGACTTGGATTCATACTGACAGATACCGGTGTGATGCTCCCCGAAGCTACCACGACAACTGCTTCATAGTCCTCGTAATTTTTACTGCTGACATAGATTTGGTGCGAGCCAGGGGTTACATTGGTTATCTCAAGAGGTCGCCCGGTCTCTGTCATCCCTGAGAATACACCATCAAGAAACACCGATGCACCCGGCGGGTCGGAAGTTACGACCACAAACCCGCCTGATGTTTCTGACACTGGTTTAAATGAGGCCTGCACTTTACTTGTGCTATCATTCTGTACTGACACCCATTCAACAAAATCTTCAAAGCCGGTCCTGACTACCCTGACCTCATGCAGACCTGGAGTAATATGACCGACAACAAGATTTGTTATCCCGGCATATACCCCGTCTACATACGTCCTTGCACCACCTGGTTCAGAGCTGATCTGAAGTCTGCCTGATCCTGTCCGTGGACTCATGTTTGCCACAAGATCAGTCGTCTGTCCGGGTTGAATTTCAACAGTCCTGATAAAGGGATCAAACCCCATTAAAAATAAGGAGACTAAATGGGTTCCAGTCGGAAGGCCCTGGTAGGTCCACGGAGTCATCTGTCCGTTCCCATTATTGATGGTAACCAGTGCCCCTGAAGGCTGTGAACTCACTTTTAATGATCCCACCGGAGATATCGGAACTAACGCTGCATGAACAGGTATGATCTCCCCGTTAAGCGGATTCTGGGTATATTGTTGTTCCCAGGTCAAAAACCCCTGGGTCATAATCTTTATTGTCGAACCATTGGGATTCAGACTCCGCACCGGAACGATCACCGGAGTTTCACCTGCAAACAAACCGTCAACTAACACATCGGCACCCTGAGGGCTGGATGTTACCTCAAAATATCCCATCGGAACCTGCTGGGACAGGGCCGGTGCAGGTACCAGTAGTATACCTGCCAGCAGTGAAAGGAGCAGAAACTTCTGCCACCTTTGTTGCTCCCACATCATAGGGTAGATCTCATGAGCGATACTGGAAAAAGGATCCGGTACATCGTATCTTCAGGAAGAGATTCCATAGAGAATAAACTGGCAAAGAGTTTACATAAATACTGGGGTAGATTCAGTTATCAGGGCAATAATCGATGCAAGGAGGAATTAAAAAAAATGGCAAAGGTAGTAACCCGATTACTCGCACATGCGTAGCGCGGAAAATAAGAGCAAACTAAATCCCACATTTCCGAAATACGAATGCACCAAAGGAAATAATGCCTGCACCATAAAACATCCTATTAAATACAAGCACATGGAACTGAGTATAGGTAAACCGATGCGAATCTGTCAAAGACACACCAACGGATTCATACCATCATTTTTCTTCGTGTTTAGATAGGGGACCGGATTTTAATCCGATCCCCAGGTATTGACAAACGCAGACAGTTTACCGAAGGTCTTTGATAATTATGATATCACTGTTTGGAATTACTGATCCAGCCATATGCCTTGGCTATATCCTGTCAGTTGTACTTGCCCTGGCCTGTATCGTATACGGACTATTGAACTGGAACCGTGAAGGAGCGCAGGATGGCAGCTGATCCTATCATCACCGGCGTTCTCATTCTTATTTACGTAATCATAACGCTTGTTCTCGGTTATCTTGGTTACCGCAAGACAAAAAAAGCAGAAGATTACCTCCTTGCAGGAAGGGATAGTCACCCAGTCATCATAGCTCTTTCATATGGGGCGACATTCATCTCCACCTCTGCGATAGTCGGGTTTGGAGGCGTAGCTGCAAACCTTGGGATGGGTCTGATCTGGCTCACTGTCTTTAACATCGGCATTGGTATTCTTCTTGCATTTGTCATATTTGGGAAGAAAACCAGAGAAAAAGGCCTTAAGACCGGAGCAGTTACATTTCCGGATCTTATGGGGAAAATGTTCCAAAGCACCCGACTACAGTTTTTGAGTGGTATTATCATCATTATCAGTATGCCACTCTACACTGCAGCAGTGCTGATTGGAGGAGCCAGGTTCCTTGAACCAACCCTGAATATCCCCTACACCACTGCCCTTATTCTGTTTGCCATTATTGTAGCAGTTTATGTAATGTACGGCGGACTTATCGCAGTTATGTACACCGATGCATTTCAAGGGGCGATCATGCTCATTGGTATGATTATCCTGCTGGTGCTCACCTACGTATATCTGGGAGGAGTGACAACTGCAAACACGGCACTTGCTGCTATGTCTGATATGGTTCCTGCCAACCTTGCCTCTCAGGGCATGACCGGATGGGCATCAATGCCTGAACTTGGATCTCCAATCTGGTTTACCCTGATTACCACACTTGTTCTCGGTGTCGGTATCGGAGTTCTGGCGCAGCCTCAACTGGTTGTGAGATTTATGACTGCACGTGATAACAGATCTCTCAACCGGGCAGTACTCGTCGGCGGTCCTTTCATTCTGATGATGACAGGGGTTGCCTTCACTGTTGGTGCACTTACGAATGTATTTTTTTTGAACAATGCCGGAAAGATTGCAGTAGATGTTGCAGGTGGAAATGTCGATCTCATCATTCCGCTTTACATAAACCAGGCGATGCCTGATATTTTTGTGATCATCTTCATGCTTACGCTCCTCTCTGCAGCCATGTCAACCCTGTCTTCACTCTATCATGCAATGGGAACGGCTCTTGTCTGTGACATATGGGGGAGAGGGAGAGCCTGCGCTCTATCACTGCGGGCAAACCAGATTGGGTGTATGGTTATGGTTGTGGTCAGTGTACTACTGGCCCTGGCAATGCCTGCGGGAATTATCGCTCGTGCAACCGCTATGTTCATGGGCCTGTGTGCCTCAGCTTTTCTTCCTGCCTTTGCAGTCGGAGTCTATGCTGATAAACCATCACGAAATGGAGCTCTCTGGAGTATGGCTGTTGGAACACTTGCCTGGTTTATCTGGACTGCGTTTGTCCATACCGCAGAGGCAAAAATCCTCGGGATTTCACAGTTTCTGACTGGTGCACAGACAGTGCTAGGACTCCCCTGGTCTGTTATCGACCCACTCATCATTGCACTTCCCCTCTCTCTGATAGTGATGATCATCTTTCAGATAAGGTCCAGAAAAGAAAGTTATCAGGAAGTCGCCTGATTACTCTCTTTTTTCGTAATAACCTATGAAATACGTCTTCACCATCCTTCCATTTGCGATGAAATATTAAGACTTGAGAAGAGATTTATAAAGAACCGATCCACCATACCGATACAATAACAGAGAGTTTCCTCTGATAATATATACCCTGAATCAGGGAGGTAATAACGGAGTAATTCAAACTATGGAGAATCATTACATACTGCGAAAAGGAATTATACTCTTTGGTATACTCTTTTTTTTTACTGGATGTGTATATGGCGCTCCTGCTACTTACCAAAATCAATATTATGACTCATTTTTCCCGGCGTCAGATGACTCAACCATTGCAACCAATCTCGGAGGACTTAAAACAGAAGGGGATATCCTGGTTAGAAGTAATGGCATCCGAGAAGTATTTGGGGTATCAGGCAGAAATATCAGAGTCGGAGTTATTGGAAACGGGGTCCAATCCCTGAATCTCTCTCAAAATTCAGGAGAACTATCAGATGTAGATGTGCTAATGGCTGGAACCGGGGATGAAGGCACTGCCATGCTGGAGATTATCCATGATATCGCACCAGACGCGGATCTCTCTTTTCACGCTTATGGCACAAGTTCAGATACTTTCAAAGTAGCGGTCACCAGACTTGCAGAGGCAGGATGTCAGGTCATATGTGATGATCTGTACTTTTTCCGTCAGCCCTTTTTACAGGATGGGGATGTTGCAACTCATATCAGGGAAACACTCAGGCAATATCCAAATCTCATCTATGTAACAGTTTCAGGAAATTTTGCACCCCTGCATTACCAGGGCACATGGAAATCATCAGAACCCACTATGCTGAACCATACCTGTCACGATTTTGGCGGGGGAGACAGTGCAATCAATATTACCCAGCTTCCCGGAGAACAGATGATAGCAACGCTTCAGTGGGATGATCTCTGGGGTAATGTTACATCCACATATGATCTGGTTCTCAGGGACAGCGGGTCAGGGGAAATTATTGCTATAAGTAACCTTACATCAGGCGGAGCTGGTGAACCTTTTGAACACGTAGTGTATCTGTCAGATGGAAAAGCACCGGAAAAAGTTGCATTAGAGATTGTCAGAACAGGACAGGGAACACAACAAAACATGCTTGAACTTTTCATAAGAGGAGTCGACCCCAGGGGAGTTGAAGAGGCTTTTATGAAAGATCCTAATGATTCAATATTCGGGCATGCGGCAGTAGAAGATGTAATCACAGTTGGAGCAGTTGAGCCAAAACCTCCCTTTGCCTCATCATCTGATTCTTCACGCGGGCCTGTAACAATCAGATACCCGGTTCCGACAAAACGATGGAAACCTGATATCTCTGCTCCGACAAACGTGAATGTAAGTGGAGCAGGAAACTTTCCGACAACCTTTCCTGGTACAAGTGCTGCAGCGCCGCATGTTGCCGGTGTTGTTGCCCAGCTCTGGAGCGCTTTCCCTGATACTCCCCGTGACGATCTGAAACAGATCATCTATGACACCTGTGATGATCTTGGTGCGCCGGGATGGGATGAAACATATGGATATGGGCTACTAAATGCGGAACGTGCATACCGCGTCCTATTTGACAAGAAAAGCCCGATATTTAATACAAACGGGATGTTATTCCAAAAATAACCCAATTTTTCTAAAAAAGAGGATGTTACCCAGGTATCTGGAATACATCACGGATCTGTTGCTCAAGTTGAGGACGGGGAAGAACACCGGCAATCTGATGAGCAACTTCTCCCTGAATGAAGAAAAATAGTGTGGGAATGGCACTTATTCCAAATTGATATGCAATTTGTTGATTTTCATCAGTATTACATTTTGCAAAACTCACCCTGCCTGCAAACTCTGCTGATAAAGACTCGATCACTGGCGCGAGCATCCGGCATGGTCCACACCAGGGTGCCCAGAAGTCAACAATTAATCGCGGATGTGTGTGTAAAATATGAGAAAAATTCTCCTTATTAAGAATAATAATCCCACCATGCAAGGGATCTTCAACCGGTTTGGGGGGGTCAAATCGTTTTCTAAGCTCTTCCAGCTTCTTCTCCCTAATCTTCCAGAGTTCATCATTCATACGAACTACTTGTCAGATCCAGTAATAATCTTTCCACCTTGTATCAGAGAAACCTATATATAGGTACTAAGAGAACATTAGATCCCTCAATTAAGCGAGGTGGGGTAGTCAGGATATCCCGACGGGCTCATAACCCGTAGACCGATGGTTCAAATCCATCCCTCGCTATCTGTTTTGAATCCCGGCATTTGTCTCGCTTCTAAAACTTCTTTGATCTGCTGGTTATACTCCAGTACTCTACCTGATATCCATACCATACAGGAGCAGTAAAAATGACTGATAATTCATCAGGATATCAGCAGGTACAGGATCTGGTTTCCCGCATCAGGAATCATACCGGATATGAAATGCCGGTCTTTAAACAACTACTTGAACCAGGTGCTGCTGAAAAAGCAGGGGCTATTGGATATCTTGCCCTGATTTCAGTTCATGATACAATTGCTCTTTTTTCACTAGAGAATTCTCCCGAAACACCAGTGGTTGAGGATGTGATAGCCCATGCAACAAGTGCAGAAGCGTGCATGGCTATCATCCTTGTTCCTGGCTGTCAGGATATCTGGATCCCCTGCAACACCGATGATATTCCAGAGTGGGGCAGGGAATTATACAAATCATCGCTACAATACAAGTCAGGACTGTCAACGTATAACATCCCATCACAAAAGGCGGATCCCTGCGAGAGCTTGTCTCATTATCTGTCAGATATCAGAAGAGAACTGAACGGCTGGTATTACCATAGAGAAGGAGAGACCAGTGAATCAGTACGCGATCTTACAGTCCAGTGTCTCATGAATCAGGTCATACTCAGAAAGATATTTCATGCACACTATGGGAATGCTGACTGCGGAAATGAGTTGACACTCAAAGCATCTCTCATCACTTTTGCTTCAACACTGCCGGTTCATGACCAGTATACTTCCCGGCCTGCAGATATCGAATCGGCTGAGAGTGGAAAGATGGTAAGCAGACTTGTATCACTTCCTTCATCAGAGCTGGTGAATCTACGACTCTCATGGATACAGCCTGAGACATGGGCGAAGGTTTTTGGCAGGCACCTTGGAACATGTGCAAAAAAACAACGGAAGCAGGCAAGCATGAGTAATCCTCTGCACCGGGGAGCACCCGTATTAGTTTCAGATACTCATGTAGGAAAGTTGGTCATTGAGATTCTGGCAGATCAGATTGGGCGGTTTTTCCCTGGAACGATCTGTGATCCCTCAGCCGGGTGTGGGCACCTGATCGCACGCATTCTCCGAATCATCAGGATGAAACATGCCGTCAGCGGCGATACAGACACCATCATCAGCCGTCTGATTATCGCAGGAGATACCATATATGCTACAGACTCCTCTGCAATTCACACACTCACCATCAGACTTGTCATTATCATCTGGGTAATAGGAGGAGAGATATTACATCCGCTTCTGTCATTAAATCCACTCTGGTATCCCTGTATGAAGTTAAATGACCATCTTCAGACAGGGTCAGCGCTGTATGGAAAAGAGATTGTGTCAGAGTTTGTATCAGAACGTGCAGGACAGCAGATTCTTCGATATCTCCACCCGATAGACACAACAGACTTAGTGCCTGCTAAAAAGCAATTTTCTCTGATAATCAGCGTTCCGGATGGTTCGCTTCCTATGCAGATACCAGAGGTTACCGGGTATCTCACGAAAACGTACCAGTCATTTCATCAGGGTATATCACCTGCAGCACTGTATACAGAGCGAATAAGTTACTGCACGGTTCCAGGAGGCGCTACAGTGATTTTTCTCCCCTCTGGATGGATTTCAGAGATATCGTACCGGGAATTCCGAAGATGGATGGCAACAAGGCTCCCTGCAACCGTCATCTTAGAAAATAATGCATCAGGAAGGGTAGATCTCAAAGAAATTTCCGCAATAATACTCAAAGAGAGGAGAGAGAAAACTCTGCAGGTAATAAGAATTCAAAGATCTTCAACACACGGTAACGTTTCCATAAAAGACTATACTATTCCGGCACAATTCCTTTCCGGAGAAGATGGTTGGCGCCTTGATGATCCCTGGGAAGAGCAAATGCTTCGATTCATCACAAAGGGATCCATGACACTTTCCAGTTATCTCTTTGATGAACTCTATCCCGGAGATGCCATTCAGGAAAAAAAGAGTAGTGCAGAGGGATGGACATCACTTATCTATTCGGAAGGAATCATCACCATTCAGGTGAGTAATCACCCAATTCCACAAGCTTTAGCAATTATTCCCGGAAGAGATAAATTCCTCATCGGTCTTTTGCATTCTTCGCTCATCAGATGGTATATGCAGGTTACCACCGGAAGAGAAAGTTCAGAAAATAGAGCAGTAGTGAACATAATCAGGAATCTTCCAATTGAATCTTTTGATCATTACGCTGAAGATGAGTGCAGAATGCAATCAGAAGTCGAAAGAGCAGTTGAACGCATTACATTTCTTACACGGCTGAAAAGTACCTCACACTCCTGGCATGATCAAAGCAGGATTAACCGGCAGATATCATTTACACAGGGAGAACTGGATCAGCAGATATTCAGATTATACCATATATCAGAAAGTGACGGTCAGGAGATCTTGAGAAGAGTGATGAACACTGCTTCAGCAGTTACCCAAACCAAAGGGATTCAAATATTCTGACATCCATCTTCAGTGAAGGGATGGTATAATGATTATACGACAGTTCTTCATTCCCGGAATCGCTCACAGTTCATACCTGATCGGTGGGATCGGATCCTGCCTTATAATCGATCCTTCACGTGACATCGGGCAATATCTGACTGCTGCGAAAGAAGAGGGGATGCAGATTGTGGGCATCCTTGAGACCCATCTGCACGCAGACTTTGTGTCTGGTCACTGTGATCTGGCTGATGTGACAGGGGCACCAATCTATATGCCTGAAAGCGCCGGGTGTCTCTTTCCCCACATCCCGGTCAGGAATAAATCACTCATAACGGTAGAGGACCTGAAAATTGAAGTCAGAGAAACTCCGGGGCACACCCCTGAACATATCTCCTACGTACTATTCCATCTCAGTCGTGGAGACAAACCAGTTGCTGTCTTTTGTGGGGATACGTTATTTGTCGGAGATGTCGGAAGACCAGATCTCTTCCCGGGAAAGGCGCAGGAACTTGGAGCAGCATTATATTCAAGTCTTCATAACCAGCTCCTGACACTTCCTGATTATTGTGAAGTATATCCTGCACATGGAGCAGGATCTCTTTGCGGACGATTGATATCAGCAAAACGATCCAGCACTATCGGATATGAACGTGAATTCAACCAGGCCCTTGCATTTTCTTCACAGGATGAATTCATCCGGCATCTTACAACTGACATGCCTCCAGCTCCCGACCATTTCAGCAGATGCTCAGAGATTAACCGGGCAGGCCCGGCACTCATGAAAAATTTTCCACCACCAGCGCCACTTAACCCAAAAAAAGTCAGTGAAATCCTTTCTAAAGGGTTTAATGATGTTATTGATATTCGAAGATATGACGCATTCGGGGGGATGCACATACCAGGCAGCATAAATGTAGATGCAGAAGTGAACTTTTCCACCTTTGCCGGATGGGTAATCAATTCAGAAAAAAGTCACGTTCTGGTTACCCACAACCGTGATCAGGCAGATAACATTGCAATAATGCTGCGAAGAGTAGGAATAGATACAATCTCCGGATTCCTTGCAGGGGGTTTGCAGGCCTGGGCTCTCACAGGATTTGGAACAGATCATTGTAAAATCTGTTCACCATCCGATGTAGAAAAAAGAAGAGTGAACCATCCGGATATGGTCATTCTTGATGTCAGGACCCGGTCCGAATACGAAGGATATCACATCCAGGGATCAATTAATATTCATTGGCCTGACCTGCGGACACGGTATACTGAACTTGACCGGTCCTGCCCGACTGCAATCATCTGTGGGACAGGAGTCAGAGCAGGAATTGCAGGAAGTATACTGAAAAGAGAAGGCTTTGAAGATATATGTATCATCGCTGGCGGATATTCCGGGTGGATAGCAACAGGGCTGAAATAACCCTTTTTCTCACCCTATACTCTTTTATTTTTATGTCTTCAGAAGAGCGATCAGGAGTTTTATTAATGGATATAATGTACAATTGAACAGAAGATACAATTAAAGCTTAAAAAAGACATTTGGGATTTTACTTAAATCCCATCAGGCCTGGACCGGGAATCGAACCCAGATCGAGGGAACCACAATCCCTTAGGATGACCATTACCCCACCCAGGCAAATGCACCAATTACATTAGATTCGTTTATATTTCAACTTATCTTCTATCCATCTCTGAAAGTATCATAATATTCCCAGAAGGTGGAGAAAAAAATCAGAGGGGTTCTCCCCCGGCTAAGTGAATTATTATTAGAGAGCACCTCTCATGTATAATAAATCAGGGCCTGACTTCGATACATGAATATAATTTTTCTCTGGTTATGATCCCAAACCAGAGAATCAGGCCCGAAACCGGGGGTGCAGCCATGGCAAAAAAATCTGATAAAAAGAGTCAGAATACTAGTGATGGCCCGAAGATCCGCACACCCATCGTCTGCGTGCTTGGGCATGTAGATCATGGGAAGACCTCGCTCCTTGACCGGATTCGGGGCTCTTCCGTGGTGACCGGAGAAGCAGGGGCCATAACCCAGCATATCGGAGCGACAGTTGTTCCGATTGATACGATCGTTGCAATGGGCGGAGCAATTCAAAACCTGAAGATCAGCATTCCAGGTCTTCTCTTTATTGACACACCCGGCCATCATTCATTTACAACCCTGCGTGCCCGCGGGGGAGCACTTGCTGATCTTGCCATCGTTGTGGTTGATATCAATGATGGGTTTAAACCTCAGACGATAGAGGCATTGCAGATACTCAGAGGGTGCCGTACCCCATTCGTAATGGCAGCTACCAAGATTGATCGGGTATCAGGATGGCGCGCCCATCCGGGAGAGCCATTTCGCTCAACCTTCGGAAAGCAGAATCAGCGCGTCATTGATCTGATGGAAAAGAAAACCTATGAACTCGTTGGATCTCTTGCAGAACATGGATTCTCTTCAGAACGCTTTGACCGGGTTGATGACTTTGCAAAGAGTCTGGCAATAGTTCCGGTGAGTGCTCACACCGGGGAAGGAATTGCTGATCTTCTGATGGTCCTCATCGGGCTTGCCCAGCGGTATATGGAAGACGCTCTTGCCCTTTCAGTTGATGGACCGGGATCGGGAACCGTGCTGGAAGTCAAAGAAGAGAAGGGACTTGGTGCAACAATTGATGTAATCCTCTTTGACGGAACAATTTCAATTGGTGATGAAATCGCGGTCGCAACAAACAACGGGGTAATCACTACCAAGGTACGCTCTCTTCTTCAACCCAGACCTTTGAAAGAGATACTTATTGAAGACAGATTTTCCCGTGCAAAATCAGTTGTAGCAGCTGCGGGAGTGAAGGTAAGTGCTCCGGGACTTGACGAGGTAGTTGCCGGATCTCCGGTCAGAGTTATTAAAGGAGATTTTGAGGAAATTAAAGCAATTATCGAGCGGGAGATGACTGAGATAAACGTCACCCTCTCTCCTGAAGGGCTCATCATCAAGGCAGATACCATAGGTGCTCTTGAAGCTCTCTGTAAAGAGTTATCAAATGCAGAGATTCCGGTTATGCGTGCACAGGTCGGTCCGGTAACCCGCCATGATGTGATTGAATGTGAAACAATTAAAACTCCGTACTATCGATCCATTATAGCATTTAATACTCAGATCCTTCCTGACGCGCAGGATCTCATGCACGAACCCATTTATCTGGAAATGGTACAGCTCTTTAAAGGAAACGTCATATATCATGTCCTCGACTCATATCTCGAATGGCGTGATGAGATGAAACGGAACCTTGATCAAAAACGGTTCGAACAGATCATCTTTCCTGCAAAACTCCTTGTCATGCCTGACTGCGTATTCAGACAGAACAACCCGGCTGTTGTAGGAGTGAGAATCCTTTCAGGAAAACTTCGTAACGGGGTGAACCTTATTCGAAAGGATGGTAAAAAGGTCGGCCAACTCAAATCAATGCAAATGCGAAAAGAAAACATCCAGGAAGCCAAAGCAGGGGATGAAGTCGCAATTTCCATAGATGGTGCAACTGTTGGAAGGCAGTTTGATGTGAACGATGAACTATTGGTAAATATCCCGGAAAGGCATGTAAAAGTGCTTGAAGCAGAGATGCTCAATCATCTTACCATCGATGCACGCGATGTTCTTGATGAGTTCACCAGATTATTCCGAAAGGAAAACCCATTCTGGGGAAAGTAAGCTTATAAGTACAGTCTGCAGATATATACGGAGACTTCTCAGCTCTGCTGAGGGATGGGACAATACCTTGGAAACAAAGATATACCCATTTTGGGTTTGTACTGAAGACTGACTAAACAACTAATAATTACGATAATATGGTAGATTTTAAGGTAGTACTCTCTGATCCGGCAACAGGTAAAGCTTACAACATCGATGCAAGCGGTGGCGGTGCAGGATCATTACTAGGAAAGAGCATCGGCGATGAGATCGATGGAACAGCACTTGGATTTGAAGGCTACAAACTCAAGGTAACCGGAGCATCTGACCGAAATGGAACACCTGCAAGAAGAAGCCTCCCAATCGCAGGAAGGCGCAGGATCCTGATGTCAGGTGGCGTTGGATTTCACCCGGTTCTTGATGGGGAGCGCCGCCGTAAAATGGTAAGGGGATCTGAGATCACCGCAGATTTTGTTCAGATTAATACTAAGGTAACCAAAGAAGGGACAAAACCACTGGCAGCATATTTCGCCCCACCTGAAGCTCCGGCTGAAGAAGGGAAAGAAGCTTAAATCTCTATTCTTTTTTCATCAGTTCTGAACTGAACGCAGGTATCAGATCAATATATTCTGCACCAGATTGTTTGGCAAGAATAATTAATGCAGCTTCAGGCCTGATATTTCCATCAAACTTGTCCTTTATTAGTTCATTCATTCTGCCTGCCACCTCTTCCTGGGTTTCACCACTTCTGGCAGTAATCCGGTCCATGAGTTGTTGCACCGGATCGGTTACCTCAAAAATTGCTGATGATGGTTTGTATCCAATCGGTATCTGCACCTCTGATATATCAAAAAGGAGGAAATAATATTCACCATCAGTTCGTATGAGTCCCTGGTCAATTCCGCGCCTGAGCAGGAGTTCAACCTGATCCCTGTCCATCCATCTCCGATCAAATGAATAATAGTAAATGAGCTCACTTTTACCAAGTTTTGGTACATGACTATGGTAAAAAGGAGCAGCAAGTGTTGTTTTTAATGTCATAATCAGGGGTATTTTTTATCTTATTTCGTAGTTATTAGAAATGATATTACTCATTGTTTCTCATGTTGTGCATAATAACGATAACGGTCTTCAAACACCTGTCCTCCCCGTCAGGATGTACTAAACCATGAGGCGACTCAATTATATAGGAATTGATATATATCGTCAGGATATATTGATGATATCATATTCCGGATCAGGCGCACAATCCGGGGATGACAGATATGAAAAAACATATAAGAGTATTCAGTTTTTGCTTTTTTGCAGCACTCATAACTGCCATGATTATAAGTGTGCCACTTATGGCTGCACAAACAGAACCCTTACCAGATATAGCAGCACCAGGGTATCATCCCGGCCTGTTCGGGCAGAAAACTTCCATGCAAACTCCGATTCCTCCAGTAGTGAACACCTTTGAAGGAAGTGTGGATGAATTTTCATATATTCCACCCTCTGTAAGTTATTCTTACTTTCCCGGAGATATTGAGAAGGGAGATAAACCTTCTATTGTAGGATATATATCAGGAACCCTGCTTAATCCTGAAATAAACATTTCGGGAAGGATCGATAGTACCGATAGTTTTCATATGCTTGACACCATATCACCTGATGAAAGGGGGATATTTATCTGGTTGGTTCCTGACTGGGCATCTGATTTCACTGAATTTTTCGTTGAAATAGTACAGTAATTTTTTTCAGTTGCTATGGTGCGGTTAGAAAAACCTACTGGCAAAAAAAAGATTATTCGATTAGAACAGCATTGATTACGCCATGCTGCCCTGGGCGGCTGACGATCTTTGCCATCCCCATTTCAGTCTTAATGATAGCACCCTTGGTAAGAAGGTTACGTCTGACATAGTTTGGGTTGGCAGTGTTCTTTTCAACGTTTTCGATCTTTACTTTTCTGGTTTCCCCAGTTTTTGTATTGCTCACAGCGGCAAACTCTGCACGAAGCGCCCGTATTTTTTGGTTTCCACCAAAGGTGCGACTTACTTTGCGTCTCTCAACACCGATATGGGTTTCAGCTGCCGCTGATCCTATCTCTCTGCGCCTCTTTCCACATGACGGATGGTATCTGCCACCAGTCGATTTTCGAACGGATCTACCTTGCCATTGCATGTTATCTTCTCTCTGATATTGGTGACGCTGTTTGGGTTGTGGGAGTCCTGATTCACGCCACAGAGTCCTATATCTATCACTCACACAGCTATATAGTATCTCCTTTACGAGAGAATCTCAGTGAGCAGTGCATCCACCCCGTCTCCGGTCTTCATATTTGTCCTGAAGACCTTCATATCTGGATTATACCGCCAAATATCACGTTCCATCCGGGTAAGATCTGCACCCACTGCTTCAGCAAGATCAACTTTATTGAGAACTCCAATCGTGCATCCCCGAAACATCATTGGATGCTTATTCACCACATCATCGCCTTCGGTAGTAGAGACAACGACAATACGCTTCTCAGCGCCAAGTTCAAAATCAGTGGGACAAACCATATTCCCTACATTCTCAATAAACAAAATATCAACCATATCCAGAGGCAGGTGATGAAGCGCGTGTTCTACCATGTGTGCATCAAGATGACATTCCTTTCCGGTGTTAACATTTTCAGCCGGGATTCCAAGAGACGTGATTCTTCGAAAGTCATCATCCCCATACACGTCTCCTGCTATAGCAGCTCCTTTCAGACCCATCCCAGCTAACCGGGGAACCAGTTGTTCAATAAGAGCAGTTTTTCCAGATCCGATACCCCCGAGCAGATCAAAAGCCCTGACCTTGTGGTCCTTCAGATGAGAAGCATTATTATCGGCAAGACGCCGGTTCGCTGAGAAGATATCCTTCTCTATTGATACGTCGATATGATGCATACAGTATGTTCTGTCCCGCTGGTTGTTTATAGATTCAGTTCTCAGATCATACTGAATGGAGAAGGGACTGATACTCTATCCCTGCTATTTTGACGCTAAACTAAAGCGCAACGAAGGGCGCAGGGTTTCATCTGATATTGCCGTGCATACACCGGCAATACCTGATATTGAACGAGCACTGGCATCCTGTGGGATTACATATCGCAGGGAGAAGAAATCGCATCCTTCATGGTGGTGGAAGCATGAAGGCAGGGTTATTGCAGCATGCAGCGGACCCAAAACAGAAATACTCAGAAAAGTTGCAGCAGAGCTCAAAAAAATCGCACCAAGGAAATAGATGTACGACCTGCATACACATTCAATCCTCTCAGACGGTGAGCTCCTGCCCTGTGAACTTCTCAGAAGAATGGCAGTCCTTGGATACCGCACTGTTGCCATAACCGATCATGCAGATATGAGCAATATCAGCAGCGTTATCGCCGCTATTGAAAGAGTCAGAGGATCTGCCGAACAATACGGAATTCATCTGCTGACCGGGGTTGAGATTACCCATGTCCCACCTGTTGAGATCAATAAACTCTCCAGGCTTGCAAAAGATGAAGGGGCAGATATTGTAGTTGTTCATGGTGAAACGGTTGTTGAACCAGTAGCTCCGGGAACAAACATGGTAGCATGTACGTGTGAATATGTGGATATTCTTGCCCATCCCGGTCTTATTACGTCAGAAGAGGGAAAAAACGCTGCTGATTATGGAGTTATGCTTGAAATTACCGCCAGAGGGGGTCATAATCGGACGAACGGCCATGTTGCCCGGATTGCAGAAACCACCGGATGCAGACTGGTAGTAGACTCAGATGCTCATAGTCCGGGAGATTTAATGACTGGCAGGGCAAGAGAAACGATTGCACGAGGTGCAGGTATTAAACCGGATATTATAGATATAATCCTCACATTTCCTGAAAGTCACTTTACCTGAATTTACTGTATTTCTTAAACATTTACATAAAGTATAAATATAGGCAACAGTGATATATATAGGTTGCTTAAACTATCTCCGATGGGGGGATATATTTTTTCAGGTGATGCATGTGGTTCGCGCAATAGGTAGAGTAAAATGTAGCTCAGGGTGCCACATGCTCATCGTTGAGTGTGATGCTGCCAAGCTGCCTCGTCTGTATAGTATGGTGCTTGACAAACGCTGGAAACCGGTTGGAAAACTCGTTGATATATTTGGAAATATTGCATCCCCGTATGCAGCGGTATTGTGCACTGGTCAGGATTGTGAGCGGCTTATCGGCGAAAAAGTGTTTATCAAATAATTCAGGAGATATCTGATGTCAGAAGAGATAGAGAAATTGCGAAGCCTTCAAAAAGAGCGGGAAGCACTGAAAAACCGCCTCGTTGGAAAGGTAGACGAGAAACAGAAACGGGTTGAGAACCAGACCGAATCACAATGTCCGGAGTGTGGAAGCAGGCAGCTTGTTCACGACTATGAACGTGCAGAACTGGTCTGTCAGCAATGCGGTCTTGTTATCGATGCTGAATTCATTGACAGAGGCCCGGAATGGCGTGCATTTGACCATGATCAGCGTATGAAACGTTCCCGTGTCGGTGCACCGATGACCTTTACCATCCATGACAAAGGTCTCTCCACCATGATAGACTGGCGCAACCGTGATAGTTACGGTCGAGCCATATCATCCAAAAACCGGGCACAATTATATCGTCTCAGAAAATGGCAGCGAAGGATCAGGGTAAGTAATGCAACCGAGAGAAACCTTGCATTCGCTCTTTCTGAACTTGATCGGATGGCCTCAGCTCTGGGTCTGCCGCGAAACGTCAGAGAGACTGCAGCAGTGGTTTACCGTGATGCTGTTGACAAAAACCTCATCAGGGGAAGGAGCATTGAAGGGGTAGCAGCTGCTGCCCTGTATGCAGCATGCAGGCAGTGTAGTGTACCGCGAACTCTTGACGAGATCGCGGAGGTGTCACGTGTTTCAAGAAAAGAGATCGGAAGGACTTACCGATTCATTTCACGGGAACTCGGGTTAAAACTTCTCCCAACATCACCAATAGATTATGTTCCCCGGTTCTGTTCAGGTCTGCAGCTGAAAGGCGAAGTTCAGAGCAGAGCAGTTGAGATCCTCAGACAGGCAGGAGAGCGCGAACTTACATCCGGGCGTGGTCCGACCGGCGTTGCAGCAGCAGCAATATACATCTCCTCAATCCTCGGGGGAGAGAGACGAACTCAACGCGAAGTTGCAGAAGTTGCCGGTGTGACCGAAGTTACCATTAGAAACCGATATAAGGAACTGGCAGAAAAATTAGATATCGAGATCATCCTCTGAACTCTTTTTTTAAGGGCTCGTAGATCAGGGGTAGATCGCTACGTTCGCAACGTAGAGGCCGCGGGTTCAAATCCCGCCGGGTCCATTATTTTCAAAATAACCAGAAATTGCCAGGTAGTTACGCTACTATGATAAACGGGCAATGAGACATCCGGAATCAATTACTGAGCGCATAATTGCAGGTAATTCTATGCCGGTCTCTCCGGGGATTCCCATCACACTATAATAGAGATTCCATTTCCCGTCTTTTGAGACATGAATTTCGGGATCAAGAATCCAGACGCCTTTCTCCTCTGTCCGAAGTATCATTCCCTCTTCAGAAAAAGAAAATAACAGTCCGTCTGAAGAGATTCCGGCCATAAGTCGCTGGCCCTTTGATCCAGCAGAGAGATCTACATAAAAGAGGCAGTATGTTCCATCAGGAAGAAAGAGAACAGATGGATCGGTAGCACTCATAATGCGATACCCGTCATCATCTGTCCATGACTCACCGTCATCATATGACACTGCACTTTTAATGCCACCACCCGGAGCTGAATAGTACATCCTAAGGGTACCGTCTTCAAGTCTCAAACCGGTTGGAATTGAATATTGTTCAGGTGATAACACATCAGACTCTGAAAGATGTGTGATCTTCACCTTTCCTTCAGGAACGAACCGATAGCCGTCATCTGAAAAAGCGCGGAATAATGAAAGTCCGTCCCCGTCATTTGCAAGATATATCATCCGGAGACCACCTTCAGAGACATCAAATACCCAGGGTCGTGAAAATGGAGAAACGGTTTTTTTAACAGAATCCAAACCCTGCAGACACCCGTCAGGATATTCATACCATCTTTTTCCATCTTGAGAGCCTGCACACTGAATACCATCACCAAAACCGGTGTAATATGCCATCAGGCTATCATCAGGCAGTGTTGCAACGGTTATTGAGGTGCCCCGAAGACCAGTCTGTTCGGGCGTGCCGACACAATCATGGATCCTGATCATACCAACTGCTTTTTCATTCTGGGGATGTCCAAAGGTGAAAAAAATAGGATCCGAACCCTGCGGGGTGACAGTAAAGGTTTTTAATATAGGAGAATGTCCAATCAAAGTAGCTGCAAGCGTATAATCTCCAGGGGCAAGATCAGTCAGCGTATAAGGTGTGTCACCAATATATACGCCATCCATAAAAAGCGCCACCCCCGGCAGATCAGCATCCACCTGTACAACCTCTGAAACCCCTACACAAAGAAGGGGAACCTGAAGCAGAAGAAGAAGAAAAATGATCAGACGGGGATATTTCATATCATGGGATCCGTATGCATCAAATAAGTACCTTCGCTCTGTCCTGGTGTTTTTTTCTATCTCCTTACCCTGAACCTGATATACCCCATATTATTAGATGTCGGTGCGCGATTTCATAGATACTATAGAGAGTTCTTGTGAAACGAAACAACCATATATACACATAAGTATCATCTTACTTTGAGTACGATGACAGACAAAAGGATGATCCAGATAAACAATCAGATATATTGTATAATCCTCATCCTTGTATCAGTTCAGGGAATACATGCAGATGAACCTGATATGTTCCAGTCAGTTCCCATGATTACTCCTCCTTCTCTTCCATTTCCTACTGATAACTACACCACCCCCTCACCACTGTTAATAGACCAGCAACAACCCTATTATCCGGATATCACACCGGTAGAAGTCCTATCAGATGAACGTGCATTTATAAAGCCATACCAGAGCTCATCAATTCTGGTCAGATTTGATTCCCGATCCGATTCACTCCCTTTCAGAATCCATTCCCCTATCGGTGCCCGCACAATTCGTGATTTCTCAGCAGACGGGATCCCCGGGCTTGAACTGGTAGCACCACCCGAACAACTCACAATAGAAGAAGCAGTGCAATACTACCAGTCACAGCCAGGAGTCATATATGCAGAACCTGATTATTACCGGTTCACGTCCCGAATCCCGGCAGATCCAGATTTCTGGCGCCAGTGGGGACTTTTTAACTCAGGACAGACCTTTCGTGAAGGAGTTCCATCAGGAATTCCAGGGGCAGATATACGCGCTCATTCTGCATGGGATCTTGCAACTGGAGGAGATACCATCGTTGCTGTCCTTGACACCGGAGTAGACTATCTCCACCCGGATCTTGAAGCAAACACCTGGACCGACCCGGAGACCGGTGCAACTGGATATGATGCAATTACAGGAGACTTAGAGCCCATGGATCTTGCATCACACGGTACTCATTGTGCAGGTATTATCGGTGGCATTGGAGACAACAATCTTGGAATTACTGGTGTCAACTGGCAAACCCGGATTATACCGGTAAGATTTCTGAACAGTTTTGGAACAGGCACAATATCTGATGAGATTGAATCAATTCTCTGGGCTACCAGACATGGTGCACGTATCATCAGTTGTTCATATGGAGGAACCACCTATAGCAGAGCTGAATATGATGTAATGAAAGAATCTGATGCCCTCTTCATCTGTGCAGCAGGAAACCACGGAAAAAATACAGATGTAGAACGATATTATCCTTCCAGTCTTGATCTCCCAAATATTATCGCTGTCACAGCAACAGATGCTGCAGACAACCTTGCGTCATTCTCAAACTATGGGAACACCACAGTTGACCTGGCTGCACCCGGGGTTGAGATCTACAGTACCAAACATAACCTCTACCAGCCAGAGCCGCTCTGGACTGACCCATTTGACAGTTTTCAGAACTGGACACCTCATGGGAACTGGACACTTGATTATTCACAGTTCGTATCACCAGATACAAGTGCCATTGCCTATGTAAATCAGTCATCTGACGATTCTCATATTCCTGCTATCCTTACACTTGCATCTCCTCTGAAGGTGAGTGATATAGGAGATCCTGTTCTTTCTTATCAGTGGAGTATGGTGGGATCGAATTATAGTTTTATGATTGAAGGTTCTGATAACGGAATAACATGGACACCCCTTGAGTATGGAAGAGGAACGTTTGTTATCGCACCATTTATGAAACGAGAATGTAAGATTCCTGTTGATTTAAGAGGTGGGTACCTGTTTCTCAGGATTGTTGCGGATGGAGAGTTCTGTCTCCTGGGCCTGGACGATATCACCCTCTCGGATGGATATGGAGATCTTATTGAGGAGCGCTGGGGATATATGGATGGAACCTCAATGGCCTGTCCATATGTAAGTGGTGCCGTCGCTCTGCTTGCCTCAGCATCCCCTGATTCATCACTGGAAGATGTTGCCAGGACCATCCTGAGAACCACAGACCCCCTTCCCACTCTAACAGGAAAGACCGTGACCGGAGGAAAATTAAACCTGACCGCTGCACTACAACGCATCACCGGTGGAAGTGAATATCATATCCGGCTCAATCCGGGATGGAACCATGTATCGGTCCCTTATCGGCTAATACCCGGTGATGATTCTGCAGAAGATGTCTTTGGGTCCCTGAAAAATGTATCAGGTCACTCACTCTACCGGTATGAGTCAGGAGACTGGGTTGCTGTCCGGCCACAAGAGCGTGTCTCTCCCCTTACCTCCTACTGGGTATTTACCGAGATTCAATCTTCCCTCCCTCTTATGGTCGATCCCGACCAGTCCATAAAACTCTCCAGAGACCTGACAACCGGATGGAATGGAATCGGTATTATTGAAGACAAAGGAATACCTGCACGGGATGCACTAAAATCACTTACTGATATCTGGACTTATATAATTGGCTTTAATACAACCACCCAGAAATCCGACGAGCCGATAATAAGAGGAGGAACAGGAGAACAGAATGATACAAGGCTGATATGGCCGTATCAGGGATACTGGATTTACATGACCCGGAGTGGCACGTTTGAAAATGGCGCCGAATCAGATAACAATGAAAAAGATGAGGTCGGACCAGTATGGCCACAACCACTCAGATGACCCGCTCAATACGATCCATCGCCTGTGAAAGCGTATCCATAGACGCTGCATAGCTCATTCGGAGCCACCCGGGAGTGTTAAAAGCAACACCTGGCGTGACTGCTACATGGGCTTCTTCAAGCCATCGGGCAGCAATGGCTGCATCATCGCCATCAACCTGGATATAAGCGTAAAAGGCTCCATCAGCGGGAGCATAACTCATACCCATATCCATCAGACGGTTCAGAACAAACTGGCGCCTTTGTTCAAACTCTAAACGCATCTCTTCAATACATTGCTGAGGTCCACACAGAGCAGCAACCCCCCCATACATCGCAAAGGTTGTCGGATGACTGATGGTATGCTGCTGAACCCGGTTCATATATCCGATAATCTCTTTTGGAGCCACAGCATACCCAAGTCGCCAGCCGGTCATTGCATATGCTTTTGAGAACCCGTTTACCGTGATGGTTCGCTCTGCCATCCCTGGGAACATACCAAGGGAGAAATGGATCTGCCCATATACCAGTTTTTCATAGATCTCATCAGATAATGCAATGAGATCATGATCCTTGCAGATGTCAGAAATTAATCGGAGTGATTCCCGGTTAAGTACCGAACCTGAAGGGTTGGATGGACTGTTGATGATTATCATCCTGGTTTGCGGGGTGATTGTTTCAAGAATGGTGTCATCAACCTGGAATGTCTTCTGATTGAGAGGATGATGAACAGGAACCCCGCCAGCGATCTGGATGCATGGTTCATAGCTGACCCATGAAGGATCCAAAATTACCGCTTCATCACCGGCACTCAGTACCGCTTCACATGCCTCATAGATGGCATCTTTGGCCCCACAGGTGACAATTACTTCATCAGGAGTGCAGGAAAACCCGTTTTCAGCTTCAATCTTTGCAGAAATTGCTGAAAGTAACGAGGGTATACCTTTTCCCGGGGCATAATGAGTCTCACCACGGTTAAGTGCATCAATACAGGCTGCAGTTATGTGAGCAGGAGTAGGGAAGTCAGGCTCTCCGATTGAGAGACTGATGACATCTATCCCTGCTGCCTGCATCTTCCTGGCTTTGTCAGTAATCTCAATCGTTGCTGATGGTGCAATGGCAGCAAGCTTAGATGAGAGAGGTCTCATGCCAATCGCTGCACGAGTTTGATAGCAGACTCGACTGCACGCTTTCCGTATTCAACCCGGTCCGCAGCCTCAAGTCTGGTCATCCCAGGCCCTGATATTCCAAGGGTAACCGGCTTTTCAAACTCAAGAGAAAGATCGATAATTTTACGGGCTGCATGCTGGACGACAATTTCATCATGCTGGGTAGCTCCCTCAATTACACACCCGATAGTGACAACTGCATCAACATCCTTCTCTTTAAGCATCTTCTTAATCGCAAGTGGCATATCATATGCACCTGGAACATAGAAACGCTCTACAACCTCAGCGCCAAGGAATTTTGCATGTTCCTCTGCTTCGATCTCCATCATATACGTGATGTCACGGTTGAACTCCGCGACGATAAATCCCAGTTTTATTGCCATACTATTCTCCTGGTATCGCTAACGCTGACGGGCTGCTCCTGCATCAGAGAACCCCTGCCTTTGACCTGATCCGGCTTGACGCTCTAGTGTCCCAGGCCGCATCAGTTTGATCACATTCACCGCATGTTCACGTGCCCGCTGCTCAGCCAACCAGGCAAGTTCAGCATCATCAGCTGCTTCATCTTCATGAACAAAAACCTCGATGATATGTTTGTTCGTCATTAGCTGACACTGAATCAGGCCGGTTGAAGCCTCATGTGCACACATCCGGTCTTTCTCTTTTCCACCTGGCATCCCAAGTGCCATGCAGATATCGCACCGGTACTCTTCAAAGAGCTTTTTGCATGCTACGGGAAGATCTTTTACACCTGGCACGGTATACCGTTCAATAACAACACTTGCGTGTTTTTTCAGTTCATCGATCGCGAACATTCCCATATTAACCCTGGCAAAGGTTGTGTCCGCGATACCGATTTTCATCCCAGAACCTCAGCCGCTGCCATCACGCCTGACGTTGCAGGTTTAAGCCCTGACTTATGAAGGGCATATTCAGTTGCTGCAAGAGTTGCAAGAAGTTCAGGTGCACTGACCGCTCCCATGTGACCAATTCTAAAGATAACATCCTTCAGGTGATCCTGTCCACCTGCAATCTGGATGCCAAGTCGTTTTACATGACCTCGAAACTCCTTGTCATTTGATCCGGCAGGAATCTTTGCAGCAGTCACCGTATTTGAGAACTGATGGATGGCATCAGTCTTTGGGAACATTTCTACACCCCAGGCAGATATTGCAGCCCGTACAGCCTGAGCCATCCGGTGGTGGCGTGCAATCCGCTTGTCAATACCTTCCTCTTCTATTATCAGACAGGCTTCCCGGAGCGCAAGGAAGACAGGGACTGCAGGAGTATACGGAGTCTCCATCGGACTTTTTGCTGCGTTCTTCTGATATGCCGGGAGATCAAGATAGAACGGCGGATTTGCTACTGCGCGTTCCCATGCCCGTGCAGACACCGAGACTGCAGCAAGTCCTGCAGGTGCTGCCAGACACTTCTGTGAGCCGACAATGGCAACATCAACGCCCCATTCATCTGCCTTTACATTGTCACCCCCTATTGAGGTAACCCCGTCCATCACAAAGAGTGCATCATATTTTCTACAGATTTTTCCAACATCGGCTCCGGGATTCAGAATGCCAGCTGAAGTCTCATTATGAACCATGGTAACAACTTCGCAGCCATTATCAAGCTCAGCCTTCAGAGTTTCAAGATCAAGCGGAGTCCCCCATTCAGACTCTATAGGCACCGCCTGCCCATACCTCTCACCAATCTTAAAGAGCCGCTCACCAAACTTACCATTGATGAGGTGGGCCATCTTTTTGCCTTTCCCAAAGTTGGCAACTGCAGCCTCCATTCCGGCAGTTCCGGATCCTGATATAACCACGAGATCATTGGTTGTCCCAAAACAACTGCGCAGAACACGAACAATATCAGTATAAGCGCTGCCAAATTCAGCGCCCCGGTGATTTATTGCCTGCCGGGCCATCACTGAGCGCACCCGTTCAGGGAGCGGAACCGGGCCTGGTAGCATCAGGAGAGTCTCATCTTCCATACAATCAGATTATACTTATACCACTACTGCCTGATTATATCTTGGAAGAATATGGTTGATGTAAGCATCATCTGCGGATCCACCTCTGATGTTGAGGTTGCACGAAGTGCATGGACAATCCTTGAGGAGCACGGGGTATCGTTTGATTATCAGGTCATATCTGCCCACCGCGATCCTGACCGGCTGGATGCCCACCTGGAGACATGTGATGCCAGAGTCTTCATATGTATTGCTGGGCTCTCAGCAGCTCTTCCCGGTGTAGTTGCATCAAAGACAAAGCGACCAGTCATCGGAGTGCCGGTTTCAGGAAAACTCATGGGGGGGCTTGATGCTCTCCTCTCAATAGTTCAGATGCCAAAAGGAGTGCCGGTAGCCTGCGTAGGCCTTGATAACGGACAAAATGCATCACTTCTGGCGATCCGAATGCTATCCTTAAGGGATGACTGATTGTTGGTTTTTCCATCATCAAAAAAAAGATAACAAATTTTTTTGCCCACTAATGTAACTGGTAATATCAGACACTGCCCGGAAATATTAGTAATAAACAAACTCCGGCCTTTGGAAGGAACGCGATTCAATGATTACCATCCTGCTTGTTGATGATCAGGAAGTACTGCTTGATATTACACGCTTATTTCTGGAAAAAGGGGGAGATATCGTTGTTGATACGGCATTGTCTGCACAGCAAGCCCTCTCGATGCTCAAAACAAAGAAATACGATGCTATTGTTTCAGATTACGAAATGCCTGCGATGGACGGGATTGAATTTTTAAAGACCATCAAAAAAGCAGGTATCGAAAAACCATTCATCATCTTTACCGGAAGAAGCAGAGAGGAAGTTGTCATCAAAGCACTTAATTCAGGTGCTGATTTCTACCTGCAGAAAGGATCTGAACCTAAGGTCCAGTTTGCTGAATTAAAAAATATGATCAGGCAGGCAGTCATGCGCAAGAGGGTTGAAGAGGCATTACTGCAGTCAGAGACAAATTATCGTAACTTAGTCGAGTCAACAGAAGATTCTATCTATATGGTCGATAGAAACGGTCGATATCTGTTCATGAACTCACACCATAAAAACCGGCTTGCTATCCCAAACTGCGATTACACCACAATGACCTATGATGAACTCCATTCTCCTGAAGATTCAGAGAGGTTTTTATCACTTGTCAGGGAAGTCATCAGGACAAGCAGACCTTTGCAGGATGAATACAATCGTGATTCCAAATGGTTTATCAGGACGATGAGTCCGGTAAAAAACGCTATCATTGAGATGACGATAGCTGTCACGGTTGTATCCACTGAAATAACCAAAACCAAACGTCTCGAGAGAGCACTCGCAAATCTTGAGGCACAATACCGGGTATTGGTTGAGTCAACCCATGATTCTATATATACCGTGGATCGGGAATGCCGGTATTTGTACATGAATTCCCATCACAAAGAGCGGCTTGGTATCTGCGATGATAAGTATCAGGGCAGGCTATATCATGAGTACCATAATAATGAAGCAACCGGCCGGTTCGTTACTGCAGTAAAATCAGTTTTTGAGACACAAAAACCATGTAAAGACAGATATATCCAAGGAAACCGTCAGTTTGTCAGAACATTCAGTCCGGTCAGGGATGAAAGTTCCGGAGAGATTACTGCAGTAGTTGTTATCTCAATTGATCCGGCTGATCGTTAATAATCTTGCCATAAAGGGGTTAATTAGTGGTTTTTTCTATGGTTTGTGCAGTTATGAAGTTTGATATATAAGCATTGATCTCCATTGTAAGAACATAGGTACTCATATAATACAGGAAGAAAAAAATCAGGTGAGCAGGCACTCTTCATATTCTGTTTATGTTCTGAATAAAAACAATCTATTTCTCGTTTGAATATACCCAATATTCTATCCGCGAAAGGCCACCCATATTGGGATGAAATAGTGACCAAATCGGTCCTTCCAGATATGCTGCAACCGGTTGCAACTATTATTACAGACTTATTTTTAAATTCTGATTACCCATGTGCGATAATTTTTATAAGTCCCCCCAGTGTTCAGATCAGCTGCAACTGCCCCGAATCTTCAGAACCGGAAAATACTTTCACATACAATGTTGAAATTGGATTATTGAAAGAAATTTAACCTGGAATTTGTTTCAACCGGATTATTCTGGTTTTCTCCCCGGTCCTTATCTGCTGTTTCATACAACATGAGTATGTAACAGGGAGTCCTGCAGGGCGGGCATCTCTCACCTTACCCTGGCGAAGATCCCCCCCGAGTCTTCTTACCGGATGTGATACTCAGGTATCGTTGTGCGTTCATGAAATGTCCTCCTACAAATCATTTCACTTATCCGGTCAGAAACCATCCGGCTGATCCCCGGAGACTTCCTCTCTCTAGTAAGAAAAACACTACAGTTCTACAAATGTGAATTCATGGCTGCAGATTGCAGCCGGTTTTCTCCTACATAATACTTCTACACTTCTATTCTTCTCTCAAACAATTAACATATTTAGCGTTAAGTTAGATTCTGACAAATTTGCCGTCTGAATCGTCTTACCCGAATTCCTCTTCGTATGTATCGGATTTATATCCTTCGAATCAAACTGATAGATCACAGGACACTGACGAAGAAAGGAGGAAAAACCCATGTCAAAAATGGATCCGGTTGTACACTTCGAAATGCCTTATGAAAATAGTGAGCGCCTGAAGAAGTTTTATTCCCAGGCATTTGGCTGGCAGATGCTCCAGTTTGGAAAAGAAATGGGTGAATATGTTGTGGCAACGACGATGGAGACTGACGAAAACCAGATGCCTCTAAAACCCGGTGCCATTAGCGGAGGTTTTTATCCGAATGGTCCGGAAATGCCTCAGTACCCATCAGTTGTTATTGCAGTTGAAGATCTCAAAGAGGCAATGAAGAAGGTTACTGATGCCGGTGGAAAAATTCAAGGAGAGCCTATGGTAATTCCGGGCATCGGAATGTATGTATCAATTACTGATTCAGAGGGGAATCGGGTAGGTGTCCTTCAACCAGATACTATGTAAAACATTTTTTATATGAGTATCAGAGGATACAAACATGAGATATGAAAATCCAATTGAATTGACAAAGGAGAGAAAAGACCTCATGATTTCAGAGATCAAGAACTTTTTTTCCAAAGAAAGAGAGGAAATAATCGGAGAACTGGCTGCGGGTCTGATTCTGGATTTTATACTGGAGAAAATTGCACCGGAGTTTTATAACCAGGGTGTATACGATGCACACAAGTATATGGAAGAGGCAGCTGAAGATCTGCTGGTAATCCTAAAATAATTACATCGAAATTATTATCCTGATATTTATAGAAAAATATTTTGAGACGGGAAGCGCTAGTACGAATAGTTAATCGCTATTAAAAACTCCAATGGCGCCCAATGGGAGCCCCAGATAGAACAGATGAAAAAAAGTTTTTCATGCAAAAAGGGAATTTACCATTATGAATCTGAACAATTTCACCCTTAAATCACAGGAAGCCGTACAAAAGGCTATGGAAATTGCATCGGGTAAACAGAATCAGGCCATCGAGACATCGCATATACTCAAGGGGATGCTTATGGTTGACGAGAATGTCATTCCATATCTGCTCAAGAAACTGAATGTGAACCTTGATCTCTTCACGCAAACTCTTGACAGGGTCCTCGATTCATATCCCCAGGTGAGTGGCAATGAGCAATACCTTTCTAAAGATGCGACAAAAGTCCTGCAGAAAGCCACTTCATTATCCCAGGAATTTAAGGATGAATTTGTCTCCATTGAACATCTACTCCTGGGGATTCTTTCAGTGAATGATAACACGTCACGGCTGTTGAAAGAAAACGGGGTTACAGAAAAAGATCTGAAAACAGCCATCAGGCAGCTTCGGAAAGGTTCATCCGTAACCAGCCAGACCGCTGAAGAGACCTATAACTCCCTGAATTTATATGCACGGAATCTTAATGATCTTGCCAGCGGGGGAAAACTTGATCCAGTGATCGGTCGTGACGAAGAGATCCGCAGGGTTCTGCAGATCCTCTCCCGGAGAACAAAAAATAACCCAATCCTCATTGGCGAACCGGGCGTTGGAAAAACTGCCATTGCTGAAGGTATCGCCCACCGGATCATCGATGGAGATGTTCCTGATAACCTGAAAACCAGACAACTCTTCTCCCTCGATATGAGTGCCCTTATTGCCGGTGCTAAATTCAAAGGAGAATTTGAAGAGCGGCTAAAAAGTGTGGTTAAAGAAGTGGTATCTGCAGAAGGGGACATAATCCTTTTCATTGACGAGATTCACACGCTGGTCGGGGCCGGCGCCAGCGAAGGTGCAATGGACGCCGCAAACATCCTGAAACCTGCCCTTTCACGGGGGGAACTGCATGTCATCGGTGCAACGACCCTGAAGGAATACCAGAAATATTTTGAAAAAGATAAAGCGCTTGAACGAAGGTTCCAGCCCGTGATGGTGAATGAACCAGATACGCTGGATGCCATTTCAATCCTCCGTGGAATTAAAGAGAAATACGAAACTCATCATCACGTACGAATTAAGGATGAGGCAATTATTGCTGCTGTTGAGCTTTCACAGCGTTATATCTCTGACCGGTTCCTTCCTGACAAGGCTATAGACCTGATTGATGAGGCAGCATCAAAACTCCGCCTCGAGATCAACTCGGTTCCTGAAGAACTGGAGATGATTGAACGGAGGATCCGCCAGCTTGAGATCGAACGGGAAGCTATCAGACGCGAGAAGGATACGGAAAAACTGAAGAACCTCAATGAAGAGATTGGGAATCTTACTGAGGAGAGAAACCGACTCAAGGCAAAGTGGCAGTCTGAGAAAGATGTTGTTGAACAGATCCAATCACGAAAAAATGAGATCGAGATCCTGAAATTCGAGGCAGAGAGTGCCAATCGCAGCGGTGATCTTGGAAAAGTGGCTGAAATCCGCTACGGCCATATCCCGGAGATGGAAAAGGTCATTGAAGAACTGAAAGGAAAACTGACGGTACTCCAAAACGATTCCCCGATGGTGAACGAGGAGGTGGATGCAGAAGAGATTGCCGAAGTAGTCTCACGCTGGACCGGAATTCCGGTGAGCAGAATGCTGCAGAGTGAGAAACAAAAACTTCTGAGTCTTGAAACCGAGCTCCACAAACGTGTCGTAGGCCAGGATGAAGCAATCGGGGCAGTTTCCGATGCAATTCGACGGAGCCGTGCCGGCCTTCAGGACACAAAACGTCCCATCGGCTCGTTCATCTTCCTGGGAACAACCGGGGTAGGAAAGACAGAACTGGCAAAAGCTCTGGCAGAATTCCTGTTCAACAATGAGAACAGTATGGTCAGAATCGATATGTCAGAATATCAGGAGCGGCATACCGTTTCACGGCTGGTCGGAGCGCCCCCAGGTTATATAGGATACGAAGAAAGCGGGCAGCTGACAGAAGCGGTCCGGAGAAAACCTTATTCTGTAGTGCTCCTGGATGAGATCGAAAAAGCCCACCCTGATGTCTTTAATATTTTGTTGCAGGTTCTCGATGATGGCCGGTTGACAGACAATAAGGGACGGACAGTGGATTTTAAGAATACCATCATCATCATGACCTCAAATATCGGGTCACATATCATCCAGGAAAATCTGGAGCATGTCACTGACACAAACCGGGATGAGGTATTTGACCGGACCCGTGAACAGGTATTTGAACTGCTTAAGAAGACCATTCGGCCTGAATTCCTCAACCGCATCGATGAGGTTATCATGTTCAAACCGCTCACCAGGGATGAGATCGGGACGGTGGTAACACTTCAACTAGGAAGCATCCAGAAAATGCTTGAGAAGAACGATATCCGACTCAAGGCTACCGAGGGTGCTATCAGATTTATTGCTACCCGGGGTTTTGATCCGCAATTCGGAGCCCGGCCGATTAAACGAGTGATCCAGAAGAACCTACTCAATGAATTGTCAAAAATGATTCTGGAAGGAAACGTGAATAAAGACACAGAGATCCTGGTTGATGAGAGCGAAGGAAAACTAGTTTTTAGTAATACCTGAAAAATGGGATGATTTGAGAATTTAAACCCGGGGAAATCTTCCCCCTGGGCTTATCTCAATTGGAAGAGATAAATTGGTTGGATCTAATCACCCTGAATTTTTACCACCAACACCGGCGGCAGTCTTATAGATCACGTGACAACACGGAGAACAGAGGAGTGCACTCTATCCGGCAGTCTGGTAACTAATATCGATTATCTAACCTGAAGCCCTTTCCGGCGGTTCCACTAACCGGATTATTAAAAAAAGAGATATTATCTGATGAGTTAGTAACGGCGTGCGCCGCTACCGCTACCGCCACCACCATAGCCGCCGCGGTCAAACTCACGGCGTGGCTGCATGGGGCGTGCTTCATCAATGCGGAGTGTACGGCCTTCAAAGACAGTCTGATTCAGGTCGTCCATTGCTGCCTGGGCCTCTTCTGAGGTACCCATCTCAACAAATCCAAATCCTTTCTGCTCGATAACCTTGGCGCTTACAACATCACCATACTTGGAGAATAAATCCCTGAGCTGGGCTTCATTTACGGAATACGTCAGATTACCGACGTAAAGTCTCTTTCCTTCCATAGCAAATCACGTAACTTTTTTACATACGCAAAAGGCAGCCTCAGATCAGGGATCAGAATGATGCCCAAGGACTGGTTAACATAGGGATTCAGAAACAATCCACCGCAGGCAGAAGGTACTTGAAGCATCTATATTACAGGACTACCATGCGTCTGCAGAAAGATATAGGTATCATCATGTAAAAAATTTTCCTGTCCCGTCCACCCACCAGACCCCTCAGTCAATCCTGGACATTACGAGTACCAAAGATCTCCCGCACCATCTTCACTGCACACAGATCACCACACATAGAGCAGGTCTCCCGGTTTCCATCTCTTTCATGTATCTTTTTCGCACTATCCGCAAAGAGAGAGAGACTAAACTGGCGTTCCCAGTCCAGATCCTGTCTCGCTTTTCCCATATCCCTCTCACGTTCATACGCACCGGTATTTCCCTGCACCAGATCCCCGACATGAGCTGCAAGGAGACAGGCACGGGTTCCTTCGATGATGTCTGAGGTTCGGGGGAGTCCGAGATGCTCACTGGGAGAGACCATACACAAAAAGTTTGCACCATGCTGACAGGCGACAGCGCCACCGATGGCCCCGGTGACATGATCATATCCTGCGGCAATATCAGTGACCAGTGGGCCAAGCAGGTAAAGCGGCGCCTGTCCGGTAAGCTCTTTGATCATCCTGACATTGTATCCAATCTGATCAAGGGGCATATGACCAGGCCCTTCAATCATCCGTTGTACTCCGGCTTCATGCGCACGCCGGGAAAGCCGTCCGAGATTGAGATATTCAACTGTCTTTGCTTCCCGCATCGCATCCTCATGACACCCAGGCCGCATCCCATCCCCAAGACTTGCAACAACTTCATATTCAGCAAGAATCTCAAGAAGGTAATCATATTCTGACCAAAGTGGATTTTCTTCCTCGCGCGAGACCATCATGGCAGTATGAAATGAACCTCCCCGGGACACAACACCCATGGTGCGGGGATCATCACGAAGGCTCTGAACCACCTCCCGGTTCACCCCGCAGTGAAGGGTCAGAAAGTCTACTCCTTGTTTGCAGTGTTCCCGGATAACAGTAAAGAGGAGATCTGCATCAAGATCAGCGACATTTCCGGCCCGTCTGACTGCCTCATAGATAGGGACGGTTCCAACCGGAACAGGAAAAGAGAGTATTATTCTTCTGATAGCAGGCAGATCGCCACCGGTTGAGAGATCCATCAGACAGTGAGCACCTGCGTTTAGCGCGGCTGCAGCTTTCTCCCCTTCCATTACAGGATCACAGAGATCCTGGGAAGTGCCGACATTGACATTCACTTTCACCCGGCATCCTTCACCAATAGGGCAGACAGACCTGCTTCGGGCAGGATTCGCGGGAATCACCACCTTTCCTGCTCGTATCTGCCGCTCTAACCGATCCCTGTCAATACCTTCTGCTATCGCAGCCTGAGAAATTATATTGGGATCAACACTATAGTCCCGGGAAGTTACCATATCATACTTGTTGTACGGGAGGGAATATCATAGTCACATGACCGTCAAGCTCATCCCTGGCAAAGGGATGTATGCCAATGCATACATCGCAAAGGGAACCATCCTGATTGATGCCGGAGTAACTCCCATGGCAGTTGAAGCCTTTCGAAATACCATCCGGTATATCGTCCTCACCCATTGCCACTTTGATCACACTGCATATCTGGCTGCAATCGTTAAGATGACCGGAGCAAAAGTCTGCATCCATTCTGATGATGCAGACGGACTAAAAAATGACAGCCAAAGTCTCTCTATGCATTTTGGAGCCCATTCACCCGGTATAATTCCGGACATGCTCTTAAAAGACGGAGATAGTATTGAGGGATACCAGGTTATTCACACACCCGGTCATACTCCGGGAAGTATCTGTCTGTTTGATCCTGATACCAAAGACCTCATATCAGGAGATACCGTCTTTGCTGACGGGGCATTTGGCAGGTACGACTTCCCCGGTGGAAGTAAAGAAATTCTGGAAAAATCGCTGGACCGGATTGCAGAACTCAGGGTTACCGGGCTCTATCCCGGACACGGGATTCCGGCAAGGGAATATGGAGAACGGCACATACGGGCAGCGCAGACTCTGATTCGATCCGGATACCTGTAAAGGATGCAACCTGGCATTTACATCCTTCTCCTTTCTGCAAAATCGGCAGAGTTGCAGGTGGGCGCTCTTGGAATACTGCCCTTTTCAGAGGGGTATTATGCCTATGTCGGATCAGCTCTCGGCCCTGGCGGGCTGGCCCGGGTATCACGCCACATTAAAGTCGCGAGGAACAAAGACCGGGCCCCCAGGTGGCATATCGATTATCTTCTCATGGATAAGCGGTTCACCCTGACCAGAGTGTATTGTATTCATACCGCTGACCGGCTTGAATGTCTCCTGGCAAAAGCCATTCCTCTTCCATACATCCCCCATTTCGGGTCTTCTGACTGCTTGTGTGTATCACACCTTTTTATTTCATCACAAGATCCAGACGCGCTTATCAGGAAGGCATGCAGGAGTCTTGGAAGAGATACAATAATTCATTCAATCAGATAAGCCAGATACCACCTGAGGCCTTCCGGTAATATCTAATATTTTTGGAATCAGATAACCTCACACGATAACCAGTGACCGGTTGTGTCCGGCAAGGGAGAATGTAAAATGATTAAGGTAGCAATCAACGGATATGGAACCATCGGCAAACGGGTTGCTGATGCAGTTGCAGCGCAAAAGGATATGGAAATCGTCGGGGTCTCAAAAACCCGCCCGACCGCAGAGGCGCTGATAGCAGTTCAGAGAGGATACCCCCTGTTTATCGCTGATATTGCTCACAAAGAATCCTTTGAAAAAACCGGTATTAAGGTTGCAGGATCCATTGAAGAGATGATTCAGAAAGCAGATGTCATCGTTGATGCAACACCCGGAGGGGTGGGTGTGTCTAACAAAGCCCTCTATGAAAAATATGGGAAGAAAGCAATCTGGCAGGGTGGAGAAAAACATGAAATCGCCGGATTTTCCTTCAACGCTCATGCCAATTATAAAGAGGCAGTTGGGAAACAATTTGTCAGAGTTGTCTCCTGTAACACCACCGGACTATGCAGAATCATAAAAGCAATTGATGACAATCTCGGTGTTTTGAAAGTCAGAGCAGTGATGGTTCGCCGGGGGGCAGATCCCCATGTTGTCAAGAAGGGACCTATCGATGCGGTTGTTCTTGATCCACCAACAATTCCCAGTCATCATGGACCTGATGTAAATACGGTCCTGCCACATATCGACATTGTCACCATGGCAATGATAGTGCCGACAACCCAGATGCATATGCATGCGATTCAGATGGAATTGAAAAAGGATACGACCCGTGATGAGGTGCTGGCAATTATGAAGGCTCACTCACGGATTGGACTTGTTCAGGGCTCTACCGGAATTAAAAGCACTGCTGAACTGAAGGAGTTTGTAATGGACCTTGGCAGACCGCGCTCTGATCTCTGGGAGAACGGAATATTTGAGGCATCTGTCGCAGTGGTGGGTAAGGATCTCTACTTCTTCCAGGCCATCCATCAGGAGGCAGATGTTGTTATCGAAAACGTGGATGCAATCCGGGCGATGGTTGGAAGTGTCACTGATCCTGCAGTCTCAATAACGATGACGAACGAATCGCTTGATTTTGTCGCCATCTGACCGGCTAACCCAATCATTAACTCTTTTCAGCACTAACGTGTGGTGAATGGATCCATACTCCCTAGCGGTACGCAACACGGTAGAGGTCGTCACGGAGGAAGAACTGCGTGGACTGCTCGCAAAACCGGGCAGGAAGGTCTATGCCGGTTACGAGCCGAGCGGTGAGATACACCTCGGCCACCTGGTTACGATCAACAAGCTGATCGATCTCCGCGATGCAGGCCTTGAGGTGATAGTTCTCCTTGCAGATCTTCACGCATTCCTGAACCGGAAAGGTACCATGGAAGAAGTCAGAAAAATGGCTGACTACAACCGCCGGTGCTTTGAAGGACTCGGTCTTACTGATGTAACCTATGTACTAGGTTCAGATGTGCAGCTGAGCCGCGAATACCAGATCTTAGTTCATGAGCTTTCCCAGCAGATAACCCTGAACCGGGCAACCCGAAGTATGGACGAGGTCGGAAGGCAGATGGATAATCCGACTGTCTCCCAGATGGTCTATCCTATCATGCAGATGGCAGATATTGCAATTCTTGGGGTTGATGCCGCTGTCGGAGGCATAGATCAGCGTAAGATCCATATGCTTGCCAGGGAATATCTTCCTGGAAAAGGCTACCAGGCTCCGGTCTGCATCCACGTTCCCATCGTAAACGGTCTTGATGGTAAGAAGATGTCTTCTTCTCAGGGTAACTATATTTCAGTTGCTGACAACGAGGACGTAATCAGAAAGAAGATGAAAAAAGCATTCTGTCCACCAGAAATTGAGGAAAACCCAGTGCTGCAGGTTCTGATGCATCATGTGTTCCCCCGGACAGGAGAAGTTATCATTGTACGCCCTGAAAAATTCGGAGGCGATCGGACCTTTTCAAGTTATGCAGAGATAGAACAGGCATATGCAGCAGGTGAAGTTCATCCTGCAGATCTTAAAAATGCAGTCGGTGAATCATTAATCCAAATCCTTGCACCGGTTCGAAAATATCTGGAAGAATAGGAGAAGAGTTGGGATGAGTATTGATCGGGAACGCCATGATCTTCATAAATATGACAAACAGATCGATGCCACCCGTATCAGACTCAAGGATCTGGATCAACTTAAAGTAAGGGAAGACGTTTTTGATGACATCACCCTTCTGGCGCTGTACAAGATGGTTAACCGGGGCTGGCTCTCTGCAATCGGAGGGTCGATATCCACCGGTAAAGAGGCAAATGTCTTTCTTGCTGACCGGAAAGAAGAACGTGTTGCAATCAAGATCTATCTGACCAGAACAGCCAATTTTCAGAAGATGCAGGATTATATCGCTGGTGACCGGCGATTTATGAATATCGGAAAGAATCGCAGGGACATAGTCTTTGCATGGACCCGCAAAGAATTCTCAAATTTAAAGCGGGCTGCTGATGCAGGACTGGCGGTCCCTAAACCACTCGTATTTGATAGAAATATTCTCGTAATGGAATTTTTAGGCGAGAATGAGATAGCCTATCCACAGCTTAGGATTGCACATATTCCAGATCCCAAAAAAGTGTATGCCGAACTTTTAGAAGCAATCCGGACACTCTGGCAGGATGCTAAACTGGTTCATGGGGATCTTTCAGAATATAATATCCTGTATGGAGGCGGGAAGGCGTTTTTGATCGATATGGGTCAGGCGGTTCCACCGGATCACCCCCATGCGTTTACATTTCTGAGAAGGGATGTAGAGCAGCTGAACCGGTTTTTCTCTCCCCTTTGCGAGACAAAAGAACTGATAGAAGCGATGCGGTATATAACCGGAATAGCGCATCTCCCGGAAAAAGCCGGGACTGAACAGTGAGGAACAGGAATGAAGCAGGAGACACGAATTACCAAAGAGAGGATTGGCGTCCTCATCGGAAAGAAAGGGATAACCAAGAGGAATATTGAAGAGAAGACAAAGACCAAAATCCTCGTTGATAGTGAAGAAGGGCTTGTATCAATCGAAGGAGAGGAAGCTGACGGATTTCTTCGTGCAGTAGAAATCGTCAAAGCAGTTGCACGAGGATTCTCTCCTGAGAGGGCGTTTACCCTGTTTGAAGATGAAGATATCTTCCTTGAAGTTATCGAGCTCTCTGATATTGCAGACAGTCATTAACGGTGTGTCCCATGAGAGCATGTATTCATTCCTTGAACGAAAGAAACGAGAAATGAAACAGGACATGATCAGTTACTATTACTGAGCCAGATTCATGATATCTCGCTCTCCGGCAGTATCCGGCGTAAGGCCGGCTCCTGATCATATCAGTGATCACTACACGCTTTTTCTTTTAAAATTCATGCAGATCATGCAAATTCACACCATATTTCAGAGAAATCCATGGAGATAACATCTCTTCCCCTGCCTGAACCTTTTATCAGGAGTTGTCATGAAAAGGGGATTTACAACCTGTACCCCCCTCAGGGTGAATGCATCAAAAAAGGTCTGCTTGAAGGAAAAAATCTTCTTATTTCTATTCCTACGGCAAGCGGGAAGACACTTCTTGCTGAGATGGCAATGT
>Ga0351897_1008_pt1 | contig 59761 bp, 55 predicted proteins | sample BONcelHT113001C4_FD_206876 | JGI IMG/M metagenome (GOLD analysis project Ga0351897, IMG submission 206876) | Enriched cells from coal bed in the Powder River Basin, Montana, United States - BONCAT cells T11 rep1 HSBNCT.T11.300.1.C4 ... | reverse complement strand
AGCTGAAACTTCATGAAATACTTTAAACTTTTTTAGGGTAGTAATTTTTTCAGTAGCAATAAGCAAATTCGGACTGTTTTCAGGTATATCTCACTGATGGCTTATATCTCCCGGATTTGTATTCTGTCAAATCTCCTGCAAATGGTTATTGAAGGATGTGGTCCTGGTCTTTACATATCTATATCACATCTCTCCTGAAATAGATCGAAAAATTTCCCGAATTTTTCCGGGGTATGTACCGGTGATACTATGGGATAAGAGAACAAACCTGTATAGGGGGATGAAATGAGATGAAGGCAGAGAAGTCTTCAGTCTGGGATTTATATAACGGTGCGAAACAGTACGTGGTACCGCTTTTTCAGCGGCCCTATGTCTGGTCCAGAGCTCAGTGGGAGCAGCTCTGGTCTGATATCACCGAACAATATGATCTGCAGAGAGGGAAATTACGCGAAAAGATACCTGACCGGTTTCTTGGTTCAATTGTTGTTGTCCGCGAATATGAGAAAAATCTTGATAAATATACGATTATTGACGGGCAACAACGGGTTACGACAATCAGTATTATTCTTGCAGTAATCCGCGCATTTGCAAAAGAACGCAGTCAGACTGAATTGTATGAACAAATATCAGATTTTTTAAGAAATAGTCCTCGAAGTGGAGAAGGGCAGTATGTTGTCATCCCAACCCGGATTGATAAACCTGCGCTCTTTCATATTTTTGATGAAGATTATAATTTTGAACAGGATTCACGTATCGTTGAATGTTTTGATTTTTTCTGGCGAAAAATAGATGAGGCACGGGAAATTGACATCAACACGCTTCAGCAGGTGATAACTGAAGATCTTTGTGTGGTATACATCGAACTTGACCAGGGAGAGAACCCTAACCAGGTATTTGAAGCCCTGAACTACCGGGGCGTTCCGCTTGAAGAGTCAGATCTGATACGCAATTTCTTCTTTGCAAGTCTTGAAAGTCCTGATATTGCAGAGGCACAATATGATCAGTTCTGGAAACCTATGGAAGACCGGTTTGAGAACCGGCAGGATCTGATTTCAAGGTTTTTACGAAATTTCTGCATGAGGGATGGCGATTCAGTTCGCTCCGGAGAGTTATTTGAAACAATCAGACGAAGATATCGTGAGGCTTCCCCTGATGAGATCAGGTTGTTACTCCGTGATCTCAACCGGTACTCAGATTATTACCTTCGTCTGCTTCATCCTGAATTACAGCCATTTGGAGATGAAAACTTTGAACTGATCAAGCACCATCTTATAAATATCCGGATTTTAGGGGCAGAAGTAGCCTCTCCGTTCCTGATGAAATGTCTTGCCCTTAATGATGGTGTAAGAAATACCCGTCAAATCCTGAGGGATGAGGATCTTTGCCAAGTGCTTCATCTGGTTGAAACCTACCTGGTAAGACGCGCGGTATGCGATCGGCCTGATATCATCTACGAAGAGGTCTTTTGTAGCATGAGTCGGAATATCCACGCTGATGATTCTGATATTCCCGGTCAGGTTACGACTCAGTTTTTTAATCTGAAAGAGCCATTTCGGATGCCTGATGATGATGAGTTTGAGGATCACCTGAAAAATAGTGATCTCTACCGGCCTGATGGCGATAATTCAGTTGCATGGATTGTTATGACTTCTCTTGAAGAGTATTTCTCTCTCCAGTCACCTGCATCAGGCCCCTCTGCTGGCATTGACCTTTTTGATGACCTGCCAAAAGCACAAATGATCGATCATATTATGCCATCTGTCCTTACTGCCTGGTGGAAGGATCATCTGGGTAATGAGTGGCAGGTTGTTCATCAGGATTACCTGCATCGTCTGGGCAACCTTACCCTTACTATGGACAATCCTGCAATTTTGAATGCAGATTTCGATACGAAAAAGGCATGGTATGCGCTTGACAATCATCTTCTCAATATTTCAATGAAAAATATGAAACTCTGGCGCAGGTTTCAGATCGATCAACGGTCAGGTGTTCTTGCTGCATTCTGCAGAAAAATATGGCCTGATATCTCTTCCCCGCAATCTTATGTCTCTTCGGTTGGTGACATGAGTGGGAACGGGCTTCGCTCTGGAGATATTCCAAAAACCGTGAAACCTGAGTATGTGGTTATTCTCGGTGATCGATATCCGGTTAAGTACTGGTATCAGGTCCTTGAAGTGACGGTTTGCGTTCTCTATGATCGCGAGCCTCAGAAATTTGAGCGAATTGTCCGGGAATGGCCGGCATACTTCTCTGAAGATCCAGGTTCATTTAAGTCTTCAGTAGGTCCATACCGGTTTAAGTCACGATTTGGCAGGTATCAGATTCGTGACATGTGCGTTGAGATGGTCCGTCTTATCGGCTGGAGTGATGATTCCTGGTCGCTTGAGATCCTGTAAGTTTACTTTTTTGTTTCAGCACTGATGAGAATGCTTATCTGGGTTGTCGCCGAAAAATCTGGTAACGAAAATTTCGGTGACAATACTATGCCTCATACTTCGCCTCCTCAGGACTCTGTACCCGGCAACGCTGATATAACCGGATGCCAGCTGGAACATCCCTATTCTATCCGATACCCCTGGATAACTGCGGTTGCATCCCATGACGGGATGCAGGTTGAGCTCATTGAGTGTTTTGACTGTGTTGGCGGGGCGATGTGGGTTAAGAAGCATTATGCCAGCAGTCCGCTTGTCAGATCCGTGAGAACGGTGGGTTCAACAAACCGATATATTCTTGATGTCGGCGAGGTGGATCTCAATCTGCAGGGCTCGGTATTTCCTGCAGGAATATCTGCAGTTTCTGTTGCAGAGTCTACGATTCGAATATCATATCTTGGAATGGGTGGTGGCGGTGTTGGCGCAACAATATGCAGAGCAACTGCACAGGGTGTCCTGTCATCAACCTATGATGAATCGGGTGGAGGTAAGGTGGCAGGTTCAACCATCTCTCTTCCCCGGCTCTCGCGAATACTTATCGGGGTGGATGATACTGACACTCCGGACCGGGGTGCTACCTGGACACTTGTACATAATATTGCCCGCAGTATTGCAGAGAATAAGGGTCTGAATGGTGTTCACCGGTATCTCTCTCATACTATTGTGCAGCTCTTCCCTGTTGTCTTCAGAACCAAAAATTGTGTTGGTGTTGTTGCTGAATTTGCTACAGATAATCCTGAAGAAATTATCCGGCAATTCAAAAGTCTGCTTGAGAAATATACTCTGTCTGATGAGACTGGCATGGCAGTATACACCGGACATTCTCCTGATGAACTGCAGGAATTTGGTGAGAAGGTCAAGCGGGGAGAGGTTGATCCTGGAGAGGCTGCAACTCTTGCCAGTGATAACCTAAAGATTATTCTGAATGGGCGGGGTATAACCGGCGCAATAGCAGCCATTCCGTTTTATACCCGGTATGATGAGGCATTACACTTGTATGGACCCTGAATCCTGGCGTAATCTGAAGGCACGACTGTTATCCCTTGGGTGTGCACGACTTGAGGGTGTATGTGCAGATGATTACATCGCCCGTTCAAGTGCCGGGCCAGGTGCAGGGGGAAGAGGGGCTGTCTTTTTCTCCTGCGATGGACACCGTGTCAGACTCACACTTGAAGATAATGCGCCTGTTATCATCAGACATGACGGAGTAGGGCAGGTGGTCCTGACCATAGATGGAACTGGCACCAGTATTCCGGGTTTTCTTGAACGGCCGGCTCTTCACTGTCCCCGCCAGGCGTTTATCACGATTTCCGCTTCCTGTGTCTATTCATGCAAGTACTGCACGGTGCCCCGGCTTGCTGGGAATCGAAAGACCCCTGAAGAGATTGAAGCGATGGTTGAGTCAGTATTCGGTGATATTGATGCAATATCACTCACCTCCGGAGTGTATGAAAGCATTGAAGAAGAAGAGTCATATACGGCAAAAGTCGTCTCCCATCTCACCAGATTCGGGCTTCCTATTGGTGTTTCCATATATCCCACTCTGAATACTCCTGCGTTGATGAAACAGGCAGGGGCGGTTGAAGTAAAATTTAACCTTGAAGCGGCTACTCCTGCGTTATTTGCAGAGATGTGTCCTGGATTTTCTGGTGACTCTCTTATGGATATTTTACGTGAATCTGTCTGGATATTTGGGAAGGGGCATGTCTTTTCAAATGTTATCCTCGGTCTTGGAGAGACTGATGAGGAGATGTATGCATGTCTGGATGAACTCTGCCAGGTAGGGATAATCCCGGTTGTCAGGCCTCTTAATCCAATCGCAGATCTCAAGAATTACAGCCGCCCTGATATGGAACGAATATTAAAGATTTTCAGGCACCTTAAGCAGTCACTCAATAAATATGGGCTTGATTCTTCATTGGCCCTGACGATGTGCCCGGCATGCACCGGATGCGACATGATACCGGGGAGGGATTGATGGTCAATATAATTACTCCGCAGGGGTCTGATTGCAGAACTGACACTCTTTCAGGTGAGGAAGTACTTGCTGCAACAATCAGATCTTGTTCTGATACTGTTTATGCCGTTCCTGGATATCCGGTAACTGGCCTTATCTCCCGTGTCGGAGCAAGGTTGGTGATCAATGAGAAGGTTGCACTGGAGCTTGCACTAGGAGACTCCCTTGCCGGGAAGCGATCCTGTGTTGTCGTCAAGCATGTCGGGATGAATGCCCTTTTGGATCCCCTGGTTCATGCTACGTTTCAGGGGCTTATTGGTGGTGTTATCATTGTCTGTGGTGATGATCCGATTGCAAAAGGGACAATGACTATCCAGGATTCGCGCTTTTTTGGTCCGATAGCCGGCATTCCTGTCCTCGAAGGGATAAGACCCGGGGTAGTCGGTGATGCTTTTTTGGCGTCAGAACAGTTTAGTCGGGTTTCCCTCATAAGGGTTACACCAACGGATCTGGAAGGTCGCCACTCCATGCTTCATATAGTGTGTGAAGAAAACACCCAGAGCAAAAAACAGGGAAAACTCGCAGATCCTGATCTGACAATGTTTGGCAGAGCTCATCTGGCATATTCTGCAACCGAAAAAATTACTGATGCGGGATTTGCTCCACTCCCTCTTCCTTCTCTTCCTTCTTTTCCCTGCTCTGATGCTTCGATAAGCCGGATAACGCGGGGATATACTCTCTCGCTTTGTGCTGAATGTCAGTTTCGAGGGTTGTATACCCTGATGCAGATGAAGGGGATGTCTGTGATATGTGACACCGGATGCAGTCTGATGGCAATGAACCCCCCGTTCTCTTCCGGTGTTGCCAGTTACGGGATGGGATCAGCAGTTGCGGTTGCAGCCAGGTCAACTCATGTTGCCCTGATTGGTGATTATGCTCTTATTCATTCCGGACTTCAGGGATTAATTGAGGTGTATCATCAGAATCTGCCACTTCTCTGCATTGTTATGGTGAACCGGTGTATGGGAATGACTGGTGGTCAGCAAACACCAGATCCGACTCCATACCTTGGATTTGCTCATCCGGTGAGCTGTGATGCGGCAGACCTTTCCTCCCTTGACCGACTCCTGACTATTCCTGACCGGCCGGTTACGCTCCTTGTTCATGGCCGGTGTCCAGAGGTGATTATTCATGAAACCGTGGCATGTTGAAATTTGTGATGTAACGCTCCGTGATGGTGAACAGACTCCGGGTGTTTCATTCACTCGTGAAGAAAAGCAGGATATCGCAACCCGGCTTGATGCGATTGGGATTGAAATAATTGAGGCTGGGTTTCCGATTGTTTCAGTACATGAGAAGGAGATTATCAGATCTATCTCCCGAATGGGTCTTGATGCAAAAATATGCGGGCTTTCTCGTGCCTGTAAAGAGGATATTGATGCAGCGCTTGATGCTGAAGTTGATATGATCGGGCTTTTCATCGGGACTTCTGACCTTCATATCAGGTGCAAACACAGAAAGCCACGTGAAGAGGTGCTTGCAAGTGCCCTGAATCAATGTGATTATGCTATTGATCATGGGCTCATCGTCAGATTTGGTGCTGAAGATGCTTCCCGGACTGATCTGCCGGTTCTCCTGGATGTTTACCGTCAGGCAGCAGAGCATAAGGCCAGTTATGTAACCTATGCAGACACAACCGGTTGTCTGACTCCGCTTGAAACTGCATCGGTAATGCAGGAACTGGTCCCCAAAACTGCGGTACCTATCGCGATGCATGCTCACAATGACCTTGGATGTGCAACTGCCAATACAATTATCGCTGCAGAGATTGGTGCATTTCAACTTCATACCACCGTGAACGGACTTGGTGAACGGGCAGGCAATGCACGCCTGGAAGAGGTACTTGCAGCTCTTGTACTCAAGGGAGGGATCACCCGGTATGATCTGACGGAAATACCAGAACTCTCAGCGAATGTTCAGAAATATACTGGTATTGTTATGCCGGCAACAAAACCGATTGTCGGAGCAAATGCCTTTGCGCATGAGAGTGGGATTCACATTGCTGCAATTCTTGAAGATCCTGCAACCTATGAGTTTGTTCCTCCTGAATTGCTTGGCCTTGAACGACAGTTCATCTTAGGAAAACACACCGGAAAACGTGCCCTCATTCACATCCTTGGTTCATTTGGATATACACTTCCTGATGAACAGGTTTTACTGGTGCTTGAGGAGATCAAGGGACGTAGTGAGGGTAAATGCAGCATCAACCAACAGGTGCTCCGCGATATTATTTGTGATGTGACAGGAGAGGAGATTATTAATGGGAACATTAGCAGAGACGATACTCGGTGCACCGGCAGGCGAGTATAGCGACCGACCAGTAGACAAGGCATTCTGCCATGACGGAACGGGTATTCAGGCAAAGGTAATCTATGATGAGATGGGAAGTCCGGGGATTGCGAACCCTGGTGCCTGTTATGTCATTTATGATCATATCACTCCTGCAAATACCGGGCAGACTGCAGATCTTCATCGTGAACTGAGAGATTTTGCACGCTCCTGCGGGATGCATTTTTCTGAGGTCGGGGGCGGTATCTGTCATCAGTATATGGCAGAAGGACGGGTACTTCCTGGTGAAGTTGTCATCGGTGCGGACTCACATTCCTGCACGCTTGGAGCCCTTGGTGCGTTTGCTACTGGTGTTGGAGCAAGTGACATGGCCGGAATATGGGTGTCAGGCGAGACATGGCTTCGTGTTCCAGATACAATTGCTATTCACCTTTCTGGTTTATTGCCCCTGGGTGTAGAGTATAAAGATGTTGCTTTAGCGTATGTTATGGCTCTTGGTATGGATGGGGCGACTTATCAGGCACTTGAGTTCATCGGCCCTTCTGCCGGTGATATCCCGATGGAAGGCCGGCTTACCCTGAGTAATATGGCAGTAGAGGCCGGTGGAAAGGCCGGAATCTGGTATGCAGACCGGATTACCCGGAAATATCTCGGTGGGTATGGCAAACAGATTCAGGAGCAGGCAAAAGATTCGAGTGCCGTTTATTCCCGGGACCTATCGATTGATCTCTCTGATCTCGAGCCGTTGCTTGCTGTTCCTCACCGGGTAGATACGGTCAGACCGGTATCTGACTTTGTCGGAACTCCGCTAGATCAGATCTTTATTGGCACCTGCACAAACGGTAGATATGAAGATTTGAAACGTGCTGCTACGATTCTGGATAAAAAATCGGTTTCGGTCAGAACCGTTGTCGTTCCTGCTTCCCGTCAGGATTATTTGCGTGCAACTCAGGACGGGGTGCTGGCAACGCTTATCAGTGCAGGCTGTGTCATCTGCCCGCCTGGCTGTGGTCCCTGCCTTGGTGCACATATGGGGGTCCTTGGCGAGGGAGAGGTGGGTCTTTCCACTGCGAACAGGAATTTTAAGAACCGGATGGGTGTTGGTGCCTCATATTACCTTTCTTCTCCATCAACTGCTGCTGCCAGCGCCATAACCGGGGAGATAACTGATCCACGGGAGGTGGTATGATGACCCAGCTTTCAGGTATCGGTCCTGCGGTCTGCATTGGTGATGATATTGATACCGATTTGGTGATCGCCGGAAGATATCTGCGGACTAAAGATCGGAATGTCTGGGCTGAACATGCGTTTGAGGATCTTGATTCGAGTATTGCTCCCCGGTTAAAAGGGGCAGTCCTCGTTGCCGGCAAGAATATGGGGTGTGGGTCATCACGGGAACAGGCGGTCATGGCTCTTCGGCAGGCCGGGGTGCTTGCCGTGATTGCCCCCTCACTTGCACGTATATTCTTTAGAAATTGTATAAATGTCGGCCTTCCTGTTCTTGAATGTGAGGGGGTGGTTTGTAGTGATGGCGATCTGGTAACGTATGATTGCACATCCGGTGAAATACATGTCAGGGCACAGGATTATCATTCCAGACCGTTATCATCCCGAATGCAGGATATTCTTAATGCAGGGGGATTGGTAGAATACTGGAAAGGGAGACTCCATCGATGATCTTTCCGCCACACTGTAAATGTGTCGGATATGCCGGGAATAAGCCGGTTGGTGATCAAGTATATTTCCTTTCTGAGTACCTCATTCACGAGACTGCTCACGGGTATGAGGTTTTATCTGTTCAGGCAGGAGAAGGGGAAGGTATGATGAGACCGGTCAGATCTGTCAGTCTAATCTCTGGATCTGATGAAGTCTATCTGTATCCGGAGCGTGTTATTTTGCATAACCGTGGGGATTTACTCCGACGGGCAGCTGAAGGAGAAAAACGGTGCACTATTTTTACTGGCATTGATGAACATATGACCTTTGTCTGTGATCCCGATATCTCCCGGCTTCAAACGATTCATGTGTATGATGTAACTCCTCCACGGCCGCACCTGGCCGAAACTCTTCGCTCCCTTGATAGTACCGGGTTATTTGGGGAGGCTGAAATCAGGTTTGAGTACCATGTCCGTGATATCAGGGAGACTGGTGCAGATATCTATCCTTGTCGGGCTGGAGGGTTTGCAAAAACCATTGATTCAGATCGGCTCACTGGTGGCGAGCAGGTAGCCGGATGTCTCACTGCCAGGCAGGTTCTTGCTGAATGTTATGGCACCGATTTTCCGGTTATTGATATCTGTCCTGCGAATTCAGTTACACAAGGCCCTTTTATTGCCCGGTGCTGTCGCGCTGAGAGGGCAGGATATCAGAAGAGTAACGGTCATGAAGGAATCGTGGTTCACTGGGGCTCTTCACCCAGACAGATTGCTGATGCCGTGTATGAACTCGTAGATATATTGGAGAAAGAATGAAAGTTGTAGTTGCACCGGGAGATGGGATTGGGCCCGAAGTGATGAGTCCGGCGGTAGAGGTTCTCAGGGTTTTTCACCCTGAATGGGAATATGTTCCGGTTCATCTTGGATATGAATGCTGGAAAAGGACTGGGGATGCTCTTTCGCAATCAACCCGAAATACGCTTAGAAATGCTGATCTTATATTATTTGGGGCGATTACAACTCCTCCGGATCCTGAATATCACAGTGTTGTTCTGACTATCAGAAAAGAGCTGGATCTCTATGCTAACCTACGCCCGGTCTTTGGCCCTGGGTTTGATATTCTGATCGTCAGGGAGAACACCGAAGGGCTATACTCTGGAATAGAGTGGCAGGAGAAGGACCGGGCCTGCACTATCCGGGTTGTTTCTGAGGCCGGGTCTCGCAGAATCGCAAAGTTTGCCAGTTCCTGTGCCCGGCGAAGAAAAAGACATCTTACCATCGGCAATAAAGCAAACATCCTCAAATCTGATGCATATTTTCTTCAGATTTGCATGGAAGAAGCAGAAAACGCGGGAATATCGGTTGATCGGAAGTACATCGATGCTCTTGTACTTGATGTGCTCCAGCATCCAGACCGGTATGATGTAATTGTGACAACCAATATTTTCGGTGATATTCTGTCTGACGCTGCTGCCTATCTGGAAGGAGGGCTTGGTATGCTTCCAAGTGCAAATATCGGTAGTAATCACGCTCTCTTTGAACCGGTTCATGGAAGTGCTCCTGATATTGCAGGAAAAGGAATTGCAAATCCAATCGCTGCAATTCGGTGTATTTCTCTTCTGTTAAAGTATGTACAGGAGCGGGATCATGCCCGGATGGTTGAGGCTGCTATCCAGAAGGTGCTTGCAAGCGGGATTAAAACTCCGGATCTTGGTGGAAATGCAGGGACAAAGGAAGTTGGAAATGCGGTGATACGGGAACTAAAAGTACTGCTTGATGTTCCAGTTGAAGATGTATGATCTTGTCCCTCTAATAGATTTTTCTCATTTTATGGATCTTTTTTTCTTGTGAACACCTCATGAATTGCATTTATGGGTATACTGAAGTTTTCCTGCACTCTCGATTGTATGGATTGTGTGTATTCCCCTTAATCATGGTAGGTATATTCAAAGGTGCATCATAAATAGATGCACTGCCCGATATTATATCGGGAAAAGCAGAATCAGTGTGAGATTATGGGGCATCATGAGCAGGTAGTAACTACCGAAAATCTTGTAAAGAATTATGGCGATCTGATCGCAGTACAAAATGTCAATTTATCAGTTCGCAAGGGCTCCCTGTTTGGTCTCTTAGGTCCGAATGGGTCTGGAAAGACAACCATGATAAAAATACTGACCGGTCAGATAAAACCCTCTTCAGGAAAGGCCCTAGTCCTTGGGATCGATGTGATAGAAAATCCTGTGGAAGTTCGAAGGCTGATCGGCATCGTTCCTGAACAGGAGTCACCACCAAGTTTCCTGACTACCATGGAATATCTCGAATTTATCGCTGATATCAGAAAAATTCCGGATATTGGGATAAAATCTGAATGGTGGTTTGATTTTCTTGAGTTCGGGGAGAAACGAAATGTCCTCTGCAAGGATTTATCCCGAGGAACAAGGCAGAAACTCATGCTGACCCAGGCCTTCATTCATGAACCAACCCTGGCCCTGATTGATGAACCACTCATCAACTTTGATCCAATCATGCAGTCTAAAGTCAAATCGTTCTTTGTCTCATATGTAAATAAGGGTAACACACTCTTTTTTTCCACTCACCTGCTTGAAACTGCTGAAGAGATCTGCTCCGAAGTTGCAGTTCTCCATAATGGACGTATGCTCTACACCGGAACTATAGATGCAGTCCGGCAGGGTGGTAGGCATCTGCCTGACTTTTTCCTCTCGCTTGTCAGGAGCTAGTCTTATGGCTGGCCTTTTTCTGAACATGATGAAAGAAGAGTGGCGTATTCATTCCACCATGTTTGGCAGTCTGAACTTTGCCCTTTTTCCGGTCATGATCCTTGCAATAGCATTCATGGGAACCTTTCTCCTCCCACTGATAAGTTCAACAATGCCTGTTGGTGATCTCGTCATCCTTGTTCATGCAAATTATCTGATGCTTGGGTTCATGGTAGGTGCTTTTGGCTTGCTCGGAAATGAAGTGATGAACCGGCGGTTTGGGCAGGCAAGCCTCCTTGCATTTTCTGCGAGAACACTTCCCCTGACTGAACGATACATTTTCACCATCTTTGTGCTTAAGGATACGTTATACTATTTTATCCTCTGGATATTTCCTCTTGGAGCTGGGTTTTTCCTGGGCTCGCTCTTTACTGAAATTCCGGTGATATATCCAGTCCGGCTTCTGATTACCCTGACTTTGTCATTTCTCTCCGGAATGTCAATTGTTTTTCTCCTTTCTTCGATATATGGAAGATCACAGCGGGCGCTCATTATCTTTCTACTCCTGTCCGGTTGTGGAGTTTTTCTGTATATTTTTATTACCGCTGGAAATCCGGTAAAATTTTTCCCTCCACTCAATCTCTTTTACCATTTCTCATGGGATCTCCTTGTTGTTTCAATTATCACTATTCTGGTCCCTTTTATTATCGCACTGCTCCTTTTTTCCCCTGATGTCAATACTCACGCGAAAGTATATCCTGGTCGGATGAATCTGCTGCTCCGGTATCTTGGCTGGATGCCTAACCGGTCTCTTGTTGCAAAGGATTTGATTGATATCTGGCGGAGCGGAGGCATTTTAGGGCAGACTATCTTTTCATTTCTTGTTCCCCTGGTAATCATCTGGTTTTTCTTAACGCTCCTTGATGAATATGTATCGATTCTCCCTCTTCTTTTTACCTTTGCGATAATAACCGGTATTATCGCTTCAACGATGTATACGTGGCTTACGATGTTTGATTCGCTCTCAATTTATGCATTATTGCCTGTGGATGTTCATGCGGTTATTTCTGGAAAAATAGCTACTTTTTTTATTTTACAGATAATTCCTGTGGTATTTATCAGTATAATTACCATAATCTCCGCTCAGAGTGTATATCTTCTGCCAATATTGGTGATAACGTTATCTGTCTCGTTTTATGTTCTCTCTGTAACGATCTGGCTCACTGGTCTGGCCCCTTCCATTCTGGTCTATAGTGTCAGGGTCATGATTATATACTTTTTATTAATCGGGGTTGTTATGGCTATTTTCAGTTCATTGACTGCTATAAACCCCTTATTTGGGCTTGCTGGGGTATTTCTGCTGCTTCCGTCATGGTTTTTTATCAGGCTTGGGTTCTCCCGATGGGATCGCGTGGAGCAGGAAATGTATTAACCTCTAATGACGTTCATTGGAGGTCCAAGGCAGACTTGGTAAAAAGAGTTTTCACACAAATCTAATTATGAGTAACTAAGGGATATCTCAAGTTATGATATGGATGTGAAATAACCGGATTATACCGGTTAAATATGAAATTATTAAATTATTCAGTTTTTATTCTGATGAAGTCGGAATTCAATTTTTGCTTTTAATCGCTCCCCTTGTTTACTCGTTGGTTCCAGCTTAAGACCCTGGACCGTTGCTTCCATCGCTTCTTCATAGTGCCCGGCTTCGAAGCAGGAGTCTGCAAGTGCAAACCACCCTTCAACATTACCCGGCCTTAGTTCTACATATTCTTTGTACGCAACAATTGCCTCTTCATATTTCCCCCCGGCAAAAAGAGCCTTTGCATAGTCTTCCAAACAATCAGAATCATCATTCAAGAGCCTAAATGCGGTTCGAAGTGTTTCAATCGCCTCTGGTATCTGTCCTTCACTCAGGTATAATGCACCAAGGTCAGCCCAGGCATCCCCGTAGGTTGGATTAACTTCTATTGACTTCAGATAAGCAGCCTGAGCCTCATGGGTCCTCCCAAGTTCACTGCTGATCCATCCCAGGTCAAACCAGACAACTTCTTCTTCAGGGAACTCAAGTGACAGTTTTAAAAAAATATCATAAGCTTCGTTAAATTCTTCTAACTGACCCAGTATCCATCCCTTCATGATAAGTGATGAACAATTGCGATTTAATTCAATGTAGTGATCATTCAGGAGTTGAGCTTTTTCATACTCATCATAATCGGTCAGATAGTCAATATAATGGTACAAAGCAGTTAAGTGATTCGGATCAATAGTAAGAGCATTTGAGAAAGCAAAATCTGTTTCATCAAAATCATCAATCTCTTTATTGATTAAGCCAAGCAGAACCCATCCATCCACGTCTTCTGGATATCGGCTGGTATACTCTTCAGTACATAGTTGAGCAACGGCGGTATCTCCCTGTTTATATGCATCCAGTCCAATATTATAGAGTTTTTCCGGATAGTTGGATTTATCTGCAAAGTCCACAATATTTTCCTCTGCTTCACAATCCCTCTCCGTTTGGATAAGAAGTGATATTTTTAGAATCAATTGATTACTGCTTAACCCTTGTATACTTTCAATAAGGCGAAGAGTTTGTAATGCCTCTTCTACCTCACCTTTGTCTATAAGGATTTTTGTATAGAGATCAAGAACTTCCGGATTATCTTTATTCAGATACAACGCTTCCCTAATGATCCTGGAAGCCTCTTCATATTTCTTCAAAGAATACAATGTCTGGCCATAAATCAGTGTGACATCTGGCTGCGAATGATAGCTAGCTGGAATCGCCATAATTGCTTGTTCAGCCTCATGAAACCGCTTTAATTTGAAAAAGACACATGCCTTTGCAAAGTGGGAACGCACCGGATCCGAATCCTGCCTGATAAGGGTATCAAAAATGGCTATCCCTTCCTCATGCTTTCCAAGTTCAATCAAAGATCTTCCTTTAATCTCAAGGATAAGGAGATCTTTTGGGTGCTTACGAAGCATCCGATCAGACTCATATAAAGCCTTTGCAAAATCACCATGCTGAAATAATAGTGTAAGATATTTGTGTGCATATTGAATATCAGCAGGATTAATAGTGTATGCTCGGGAAAAAGCTAAAAGGGCACCTTCAATGTCACCATGCTCAAGTTTATCTTTGCCATATAAAAAGTGCATACGATGATCATGTGAATTAGCCTGAAGAGCTGATTCAACATCTACAGTATTAGTGTCCCCAATACCGGTGGCCAGATGAAGAATGGCAATAGATTTCTTTGCTCCGGTGTGATTGGGATCTATTGTCAGAATAGCCTGATAACAATCAAATGCTTCTTCAATGTGGATGAGGTGGGTAAGTGCTGACCCTTTTACAAGCAATGCAGATATCGATTGGGCATTTTGTTTAAGTACCATGTCCGCATATTTCAGCGCATTTTTGAAGTCCTGAATATCCATATATTGATGTGCTTTTTTTAAAAGCCGTTCAGCATCCTGAATATTGGTAGTAGGTTTTTTATTCCAGGTAGGTACCAGCTTTTTTGTCATCAAATATAATCAGGGTATATCTATATGAGTGTATGGGAAATGATGTAAAATTAAACAACAAAGACATCCAAATCGATCGGTTATGTGTACCTACTGGTTAATTTTTATTAAGATCAAACCTGTATCGGTAATATCGATGATAGAAATCTGAAATTTAAAACCCACTGTTGATAATCGTCTTTAGTTTATGTTTTACTGTATTTGACCAACGTTAAAGAGGTATAATTATTTCCTATTTTTACTTGATATAAAACCGATATGTTAAAATGGGACTGGGGATAAAATGGGGGTGAGATGGATGAGGCTGCATCGTTTACCATAGATCAGGTAACACGAAGAAGAGTTTTTTACTCGCTATACTCTGCAGTCCTTTCAACTATGGTCGGAGTTGGTATCGTTATTCCTCTTCTTCCCAGGTATGCAAGTAGTCTGGGAGCATCGGGAATCTGGTTAGGAGCAATATTTTCTGCATTTGCATTATCCAGGGCGATATTCATGCCGGTATTTGCCCGTCTTTCTGATCGGTATGGAAGACGAAGACTCATTCTCATCGGCTTGTGTACTTACTCATTAATCTCTGTTGTGTATATGTTGGCAGGATCAGTGATTGAGATAACCACAATCCGGTTTCTTCACGGGATAGCATCAGCGATGGTACTTCCGATTGCAATTGCCTATATTGGAGATATTGCACCGGTGGGGGAAGAAGGGCGATTTGTGGGTTCATTTGCCAGTTCCATTACTCTTGGCATGAGTCTGGGTCCTCTTATCGGTGGTGTTATATCTGATCTTTTTAATATGAATACCGTATTTCTTTCAATGACTGCCCTCTCCCTTCTTGCCCTAATTACCTGCCTTTTCTTTCTCCCTGATATTCCTCCAAAACCTGTAAAAAAAATTCCGATACGGTCGGTTATTCAATATAAACCATTAAGAGGCCCGATACTCTATCAGACAATGTATGCATTTGCAAATGGTAGTTTTATGGTCTTTGTCCCCATGGTTGCAATTCTTTGTGGGAATTTGTCTGCATCAGAAATTGGGTTGGTAATCCTGGTATCAGTCCTCTCTGGCACGGTGTTTCATCAGGTTTTCAGCCGATTTGCTGATCTATTCAGAAGATATTATCTGATTGCACTTGGAGCCGGCCTGATTGGGATCTCCCTCATTATTGTGCCGTTTTTTCAAGAATTGTCCGGATTTACTTTCTGTGCCCTATTAATGGGAATTGGGCGTGGTCTTTCGCTACCTGCCATGTTTGCGTTGGTTACCATTGCTGGCCGGGAGATTGGTCAGGGTAGTGCATCTGGCGTTGTGAATACCACCCTTGCAGTTGGTCTAATTGTGGTTCCTTTACTTTCCGGGACTGTTATGGATATTGCGGGAATATCAATGGTCTTTTATCTTTCCGGTGCAATTAGTCTCATGAGTATGATTATTTTTATAAAGATGGGAAGGGCAATCTCTGTAAAACGGGATAAGGTGAATAACTGACAAAGTATTGTTTTGTTATCAGATCAGGGAAAACCTCTTCTCATGTCAGGACTGGCAATATGAAAAAACCTGTGTTATATATAGGTTAAAGGACAGAGTAATTCCTGGAAATGACCAGGTACAGCCCGTCTGACAATCCCATACAATATTCAAAGCCGAATATCTCTAACCTTATAGATTCCGGACTCTCTCCGGTAGATATGCATCTGCATACCTGTCATTCAGATGGAAGATGCACAATAAAAGATCTCATTTCGTATGCAAAAACTAACCAGATTGGCGTAGCAATTACCGATCACAATGAGATTCGTGGTGTGCTTGAGGCGGTAGCCTATCATGAAGATCTTCTGATAATCCCTGGAATAGAACTTGAAACCCTGGAAGGACCCCATCTTTTGATGTATTTTTATACTCCCGGCGATCTTCAGGATTTCTTTCAAAAGTTTCAGAAGAAGCGGACCTGTGAGAATTCAGGTATGCCTCACAATATTCCGGTGCTGGAATGTCTTATGCTGGCAGAGCCCTTTGATTGCATCAGGGTTGCAGCTCACCCGTTTGGATATTTTGGTATTAACCGAGGCGTTCTTAAATGTGCTGAGAAGAATATGCTCCCCGGTGTTCTTGAGCATATTGATGGGATTGAGGTTATCTGTGGTGGGATGATGGAGAATCTGAATAAAAAAGCAATTCACTATGCACAGGAGCACCCTGTTTCTTTCACGGGGGGTTCGGATGCACATATTCTATCAGATGTCGGTAGTGTAATTACCGGTGTTGTTGCTGATTGTGTTGAAGATTTTCTTACCGGCATTCAACGAAGAGAGAATATAGTTGTTGGAAAACCCAGTGGATATCTGCACAAAGGAGCCACAGCCGGAGTGATTGCATGGAGTTTTGCCCCTTATGCATTTACCAGACTTACCCGGCAATATTCCTTTTATAAAAAGAGATTAGAGGAGCGGGGAAAAAAGCCGTGAAACTGACAGTTTAATTTTTATCTTCCTGGGAAGTGCTGCAAACCTTTCAGCGGTCAGCTCCGTGCAGACCTCAAGATCTTTGGTATAACATTTTTTGAGCTCTTTTGCAATGGTATTATCATACATAATTGCGTTAGTCTCAAAATTTAACCGGAAACTCCTGACATCCCAATTAGCACTTCCTACCGATGCAGCGGTCTCATCTACAACAATGGTTTTGGCATGAATGAATCCGGTGTCATAGGTATAGGCACGAACCCCTGCATCAAGAAGTTGTTCAATATATGAATAGCCCGCCCAGTACACAAACCAGTGATCAGGTTTTGCCGGCATCATTATTCTTACATCTATTCCTGAAAGGGCTGCCATTCTCAGAGCGTCCATGATACTTTCATCTGGAATAAAATAGGGGGTCTGGATATACACCGATTCTGTTGCCAGGGTTATTAATTTCAGGTATGACTCTTTTATTGGATTCCAGTATGTATCCGGTCCACCTGAAACTATCTGAATAGGGAGTCGTTCATCCGGGGAAATAACATCGTCGGGAAAATACCTGGGAGAAAATTCTATTACCTCATCCTTTTGTGCATAATTCCAGTCAAGAAAAAACCGAATCTGCATAGCCAAAGCAGCATGCCCATCAACCTGAATTGCAGTATCACGCCACGGGGCCCATTCTGGAATGCGGCTTAGATAATCATCCCCGATATTAAATCCACCAATAAATCCAACTTTCCCATCAATTACTGCTATTTTACGGTGGTTACGATAATTAATCCTTGGGTGTGTAATATGAAGAAGGGAAGGGAAAAAGAATGCTAATTTTCCGCCGGCATCAAGATATGGTTTAAAAAAATCTTTTTTGGGTCCGGCAGCTCCAAGTCCGTCTCCAAGAAACCTGACGCAAACCCCTGCTTGTGCTCGCTCAGTAAGAGCAGCAAAGACTTCATTTCCAATATCATCGTCCTTAAGGATATAATATTCCAAATGAATATGGTCCTGTGCTGACCTTATTGCCTCAAGTAATGCAGCGAATTTTTCATTTCCATCTATAAAGATCTTCACGCGATTATTCGTGGTCAGTGCTGCTTTATTACTCTCCATGAGCATCAGAATCATCCGTTTATAGGCACCTGATAACGCTTCAGAGACTGGGAGGTTTTTTGCGAATAATTCCTTTTTTTGTGATTCGATGATTTCGGTCAGCGCTTCATCATCTTCTTTTTTAATCTTAAACATCCGGTCACGGTAAAAGCTCTGACCAACAAAAAGGTAGAGGAGAAACCCGATAACCGGGGCAAATATGAGTGCCATAAGCCAGGCAATTGTCGCGGTAGGATTTTTCCGCTCGATAAATACCACCGTGAGAGCAAAACAGAGATTTACGATAAAAATTATTGGCAGGATAAAATCGTTAATAAGTTCAATTATACCACTCATATTGTCCACCCGTTTCTGTGAGTATGAACATTATCAGGGTTATTATTTAAATATACTTTATGAGATCTCAACCCGATTTTTGGACTTATAAACCATTTAAAAAAATGGATATCCTGATTCTGGTTTTGAAAAAAACGTCAATTATGCCGGGTATCATGCTTCAGTATATAAACCTGCGTAGCATTTTCATGACCGATTTCAGAACACGTGCACTGCAGATGCCTTAAATGTTATGTATGCTCGTTCTCCATTTACCAGATTCATCTCATCAAATCCCTGTCGTGTCATTACTGATATGAAAGGAATTCCGATGTCTATGGTTATTTTAATTAACATTCCATTGTTGGTAATATCTGTAATTGTTCCGATATATGAATTTCTAGCAGATGAAACAATGGGGTCTCTTGAAAGCAGAATATCTTCCGGTCGAATTGTTGCATAAACTTGTCCTGCCCTTATGCAGGTTGCTGAAAAGATCGTTAACCCGTTGATCGTTATTGCGGATGCACCGGTTTGAGGGTTGCAAACTCCGCGAAATATATTTTCCATGCCAGTAAATGATGCAATAAACTCTGATTCTGGTTTTCTGAATACTTTGTCTGGATCTCCAATCTGAATTATGGATCCCTCGTTCATCACTGCAACCCGGTCTGCAAGAGAAAATACCTCCTCAAAATTGTGTGTTATATGAACTACTGTTATATTCGTAAGTTCATGGAGACGATGTAATTCTGCACGAAGTTTATCACGAGTCTGACCGTCAAGGGCGCTGAGTGGTTCATCTAACAGAAGAATTTTTGGGTCCATTACTAATGAGCGGGCAATTGCAGTCCTTTGTTGCTCTCCTCCGCTAAGTGTTGTGGGTTTTCTGTGGAGCAGGTGTTCAATATTTAAGAGTTGAGCCATTTCCACAACTTTTATCCGGATATCTTCATGAGAATTTTTTCGGTTTTTCAGGCCAAACCCTATGTTCTCTTCTACGGTGAGATGAGGAAAAAGCATATAATCCTGATACACCATACAGATGTTTCGATCTTTAGGCTCAAAATCTGTGATATCCTGACCATCCATTATTATCCGCCCCGAGTCAGGAGGATAAAACCCGGCTATCGTCTCAAGAAGTATGGTTTTTCCAGCCCCAGTTGGGCCAATAATTACGAGATATTCTCCTGGTAAAATATCGAGAGTGACATTCCTCAGAGCAAATTCTCCCAAATCTTTTGATAAATTTTCAGTATGAAGCATAAATATCAGATTTACAGTTTGGCAGCCCCACCAAAACGCTCAAAAATGAACAGTGAAACAACACAGATAATGATCAGAATTGTGGCAGCCGATATAGCCATATTCAAATTTCCACATGACATATTTAGAAAAAGCGCTATTGGCAATGTTTCAGTCTTCCCTTTAATAGCGCCTGCAATAAGAAGAGCAGCCCCGAACTCTCCGATTCCTTTAGCCCAGGTAATAACTGAAGCTGCAAAAAATCCAGAACCAGCCATTGGAATGGTAACACGCCATACTGCCTGTGCATCAGTGCATCCAAGTGTCTTTGCCACGAACTCATATCGTGTACTGATTGATTCGAATGTAGATCGCATAATACGCAGCATATAAGGGAAGTTAACAAAAAACTGTGCAACGATAATTCCAAGTGGTGTAAAAACAAACGCAATACCGATATCTGAGAGTGCATTTCCAAAATCGGTTGTTCCAAAAAAAAGAAGCAGTCCAAGTCCTGCAACAAGAGGTGGGAGCGCAAGGGGCATATCTAATATCGCGTTTACAAAATTCTTGCCTGGGAATGAATACCTGGCGAGTGCATATGCAGCAGGGACTGCAATAAGAATACAAAACAGGGTAGATATTACTGATGTACCCAAGCTTAAAAATATGGCAAAATGAATTTCCGGACTAGTTATCGATGTGTATAGTCCTTCATATGATGGTTTGGTCACAATAAGAAGGAGTAATATCACAATAAAGGCGGTAAGAAAAAAACTGGAAGATATTGTTGTATATCGCAACCAAGAGTGTCTGATACCACTCATTTTTTAGTCCGTTCTCTGTTACGAAGTTCTTTTGGGGTGCTGTTCCATTCTGCAATATCATCCGTATGCTGGTTATCTACCCAACCACTTTTTACTTCTTGTCGATGATCAAATTGTCTGACATATGGTTTGATATCTAAAACCGGTGTTCCGTTAAGTACGTCAACGCCAGAAACCTGCAAAATATTTCCATCAACCTGTATCAGCTCCATAATCGAAAGTCCTATTGGATTTGGGCGGTTAAAATGCCTAATAGCAAAGATACCGCGATCTTTTTCTCCATCAAGGAAGGGTTTTTGGACTAGGTTTTTTCCTGTTGCTCTATCAAAATAATAGAGCACATATAGATGAGAAAATGCTTCAATATCTACAAGTCCATCTTTGAACTCTTCAAATACTTCAATATATCCGATAGAAGGATTAAATATTCCCTGAATTGGTGTATTGTCATGTTCGGTATGATCTGAATGTATTACTCCGATTGGGTTGAAACTGATCTCTTTATTTTTCCATTTCTGTGTATGTTCTTGTAGAAAATTCATAAAATATTTCTCCAGATTGTTAGTAATAGATACTGATAAAAAAAGTTTTAAGCATCTCCATACTTTGAAGATGGATAGATCTCAAATCCGTGTTTCTTATATAGATCTTTCCCTTCATCAGATGCTACGAAATTCATGAATTTTTCTGCTTCTTCTTTATTTTTTGAAAACGTTAACGTTCCAATTGGAACAACGTCAACAAGACCGGTTTTTTGTGAAATTTCAACAAGTTCCATATTTTCCGGATTAAAGAGGTCCATCCAGATAATGGCAACATCTGCCTGATTCATGGCAGTGTATACCAGAAGTTCATTAACTGTTCCCGATTTTACAACGATATTCTTTTGAGTTGCATTCCACAGTCCGTTTCGCTCAAGCATCTTCTTCGTAGCAGTTCCAACAGCCGGACCAGAGGGTTCACCAATTGCAACCCTTACACCTGGTTTAGCGATATCTTCAATAGTTGTGATATTTGCCGGATTTCCCTTGGGTACAGCCATCACTAATGCGTGATATACGATATCCTCAGTTTTATCAACAAAGCTTTTATTTATGGCTGATTGAATATATGAGAGTGCACCTGGCATGTACAGGTCTCCTTTCTGATAGAGTTCAATCTGACTGAGAAGTTGGGCTGATCCTCCATACGTATATTCGATTTTTGTTCCCTCTTTTTCTTCATATATGGAGGCGATCTCTTCCATTGGTTCTTTCATACCTGCACCGCAGTATACAAGAAGGGTTTTTTCTGCAGTGGATTGAGGTTCAGATATCGGGGTAACATCATATTTTACCGTCTGAATGTCAGGAGAACTGTTTGATGTGCAACCACAGGCGAACAAGGTAACTGAAATAAGCAATATAATACCGATTACAGAAGTTTTTGACTCCATACAGTGAGATTATGCCTGAATCGTGATAAACATTGGTTAATCTGAGTAGCTTATTGTACTTGAATATTAAAATCTATCTGAATAATGTCTATTGATATATTTATCCTGCATTTGGGCAAAAAACCTGTCTGTATGGTTAAACAAATGTTATAGCAATTGCTATATTGTAAATCCAAACTTTTATGTCAATGGATCCGCGCCGATATAGTTCACATAAGGGGGAAATTATTTGGAGCCTTCAATTGACAATATCCGTGGCTGCCTATAATTTGTATTAAATAAAGATTTGAAGTTATAATCTGGTTCGTTTTCTGAATAATGGTCACTTACAGAACACAAGAATCTGTTAAGAGATATATTGCACTTTTCATGGGTATTCACCCGGATATAATCCCAATACAATTAGATATTATCAAATTTAAGGCCTTATTCTTATAATATAATCAATCTTCATCTTCGTTTATTTAGTGCTCTTCATTACTTTCTCTAAATCCGCAAATCTCTAATTATTCTGCGCCCATATCGCAACGCTATTAAGTCATGGTAGGAAGATGAATGCAGGGTCGGATATACATGAGATCCACCCATTACGACCCGCTATAACACTCGTTTTATCCGGCCATTTGTGGGATGCCTCTCAAATATTAAATCTCGGATGGGATTTTTCTTATCTATTCCTGAATATCCAGCCGAATGAAGATTAATAATGATTAATAATGATGAATACAAACCCATAATGAATGATCCATGTGGAATTACTGCTATTCCTGATCATCTTTCCGTTTCTCATCGCCCTCATCCTTGCCGGAGTTAGGGGTGCACGAATTCGGGAGGTGATTGTACTTTTCGGTGCAGGACTCATCATCCTTGTCTCAATAGTACTCCTTCTCATGGGATATTCAGATCTTGCAACAATATTCCCAATTGGAAGTGAAATTACTGCTCTCATCATGTTCGGAGCAGAGATTGCAATAGCGCTGTATATCCTGTATATTGGTGCAAAATATCGCAAATACGCAGTCATCGCTCTTACCCTCCTTCAGGCAGCCCTGCTGATAATTGTTGAATATGCAGCAGTCGGATGGCATGAAATAAATGAAAACTTGTTTATCGACCAGTTTTCAATAATCATGGCCGCCATCGTAGGGGTGATTGGAAGTTTAATTGCCATATATGCTATCAGTTACATGCGGGATTACCACACCCATCATCCTGATGTAATTGACAGATCCCCATTTTTCTTTGCCACGACATTTATGTTCTTAGCAGCCATGTTCGGGCTGGTATTTTCAAATAATCTTCTCTGGGTATTTTTCTTCTGGGAGATTACTACTCTGTGTTCCTTCCTGCTAATTGGGTACTCAGGATCTGAAGAAGCGGTCAATAATGCATTCTGGGCGCTTCTCATAAATGTTGCCGGAGGGGTAGCATTTATCGGTGGTATTTTCTATATCCTGGTTGCACTCCCTGCAGACCATGTACTGATTACAAACCTGATGCATGCCGGCCCGCTCGCCCTGCTTCCGGCAGCTCTTATCAGCATTGCAGGCCTTACAAAATCTGCCCAGATGCCGTTTTCATCCTGGCTTGTGGGAGCAATGGTTGCCCCTACCCCGGTTTCTGCTCTTTTACATTCAAGCACTATGGTAAAGGCTGGGGTATATATTATCGTCAGGTTTGCCCCGGTATTTGACGGACAACTCATAGGAGTTCTAATAGCACTCATTGGTGGAATTACCTTCCTTCTAGCTTCCTGTATTGCCATCAATATGAGTAACACGAAAAAGATTCTTGCTTATTCTACCATAGCAAACCTTGGGCTTGTGGTAGCCTGCGCTGGGATTGGAACACCGGATGCAGTCTGGGCTGCAATACTCCTGATTATATTCCATGCGGTTGCCAAGTCCCTGCTTTTCCTCTCAGTAGGCACCGTCAGTCACCGGATAGACAGTCTTGACATAGAGGATATGAGTGGTCTTATTACCACTATGCCACGTGTCGGAATGATGATGCTTATTGGAATAGCTGGCATGTTTTTAGCTCCCTTTGGAATGCTGATTTCAAAATGGGCTTCACTTCATGCCTTCGTTTCTGCATCTCCTCCATTTGGTATCATTCTGGTGCTAATCATTGCCTACGGGAGTGCCGTTACTGCATTCTTCTGGACAAAATGGATGGGAAAAATTATCCAGGCAACGTATCACGGAGCGAAAAATGAGCAGGATATACAGGTACATGAATGGACCGTGCTCCACGCAATTACTGCACTCACCATTATAATTTGTCTGCTCTTCCCGTTCATCTCATGGTACATGATTGAGCCGTATCTCTCCGGATATTATCCCTCAGTATCGAACCTGATATCACTTAGCAATGTTGAGATCATGACTATGATGCTCTTTCTGGTATTAATGATGCCATTTTCTCTCTCCTATTTCAAGCGAACACGTACCACTATTCCCCGGTATATGGGTGGGCTTCCATCTAAAGACGGACTGTCTTATACTGGAAGTCTCGGGACGGTAAGAAACGTAACACTTTCTAATTATTACCTGAGTTCATACTTTGAAGAGAAGCGACTTGCGCATTATGGTGTATACATCACTGGCCTTCTTCTTGTGATATTAATAGCCCTTGTTGAAGGAGGACTATGATGATCAATCCATTTTTGAGTGCGGCTGTATTCATAATTCTGGCCCCGGTTATCGGTATTCTTGTAACCGGACTTGACCGGATCATAACTGCACGGATGCAGGGGCGTGTAGGACCACCTCTGCTCCAGCCCTGGTATGATATCAGAAAACTCCTTGAGAAGCGACGTGTTGCAGTGTGGGAAGCACAGAGCTTCTTCGTATTCTGTTACCTGATATTCATCGTATTTACCGGAGCCCTCTTCTTTGGAGGGGGGGACATGCTGCTGGTAATATTTGCATTCACCCTGGCACATGTATTCCTGATTCTTGGTGCTTTCAGTTCATTTTCACCCTATGCTCATATTGGTGCTGAACGTGAACTCATCCAGCTGATGGCAGTTGAACCAATGATCATCATCACTGCAATCGGGTTCTATCAGGCAAGTGGGAGTTTCCTTGTCGGGGATATAATGGACAGTGCACAGATGTTTATCATCACACTTCCCGGAGTATTTCTTGGATTTGTTTATATATTGACGATGAAACTGCGTAAATCACCTTTTGATCTCGCATCATCTCACCATGCACATCAGGAACTCGTTAAAGGGAGCATGACAGAATTTTCTGGTTCAACCCTTGCGATGGTTGAGATTGCTCATATCTACGAACTAGTTGTTCTCCTTGGAATTATGGGCCTGTTCTTTGCCGGAAATATTCTCCTTGGTATTGTTGTAATTGCATTCATATATCTCCTTGAGATTCTGGTTGATAACAGCACAACAAGAGTAAAGTGGCAACTTGCTCTCAATAGTACCTGGCTTATCACATTGGTACTTGGGGCGGGAAACATCATCGGACTCTCTCTGCTGGTGGTGAACTAATATGTCATATCTTCAAAAATCACCATGGATCATTCACTATGATGCTTCAAGCTGCAATGGATGCGATATTGAAGTGCTTGCCTGTCTGACTCCGCTTTATGATGTTGAGCGGTTTGGAATCATCAATACCGGCAACCCTAAACATGCGGATATTTTTGTCATCACCGGTGGTGTGAATGAACAGAATAAAGAGGTGGTAAGGAATCTGTATGATCAAATTCCAGACCCGAAAGTAGTTGTTGCAGTTGGTATCTGCGCCTGTTCAGGTGGAGTGTTTCGGGAGTGTTATAACATTGCAGGAGGAGTGAGTACCGTAATTCCGGTAGATGTGTATGTGCCAGGTTGTGCAGCAAGGCCTGAATCTATCATAGACGGAATTGTTCAGGCACTTTCTATCCTGAACGAAAAACACGACAAATTGAAAAAAGGTGATGATTCATGACCGGAACAGTCAGTATAATCAATCAGATTCCGTCAGTAGATCTTATTCCAGCCGTTCGGGAGCGGCATGAAGCCGGATGGCGTCTTGTGCAGATCAGTTGTGCACGCATTGATGATACGTATGAGCTCACGTATTCATTTGACAAGGATCTCGGTATGGAGCATCTTCGTGTTATCATCGGGTTAGATGAACCAATTGTGAGTATTTCGTGCATCTATCTGGCTGCATTTGTGTATGAAAATGAGATTGCTGACCTCTATGGAATAAATATTCAAGGTATTGCTATCGACTATAAAGGGAAATTTATCAAAACTTCCATTCTTCACCCATTCAAAGGCACGGTTACTGTTAAGAAAGGAGAAGCAGAATGAGCAGACATATTACCGTACCATTCGGGCCGCAGCATCCCGTCCTTCCTGAACCGATCCATCTTGATCTTATCCTTGAAGACGAACAGGTTCTGGAGGCTATTCCCTCTATCGGATATATTCACCGCGGTCTTGAAGCCCTGGTAGAAAAACGGGATTTTCGGGATTATGTCTATATTGCAGAACGAATATGTGGTATCTGCAGTTTTATCCATAGTTCAACCTATTGTCAGGCTATAGAAACCGTTATGGGCGTTGAGACTCCGGCACGTGCGGAATACTTGCGAGTCATCTGGTCTGAGTACTCCCGTCTGCACAGCCACCTTCTCTGGCTTGGTTGTTTTGCAGATAGTATGGGATTTGAAAATCTGTTTATGAATTCATGGAGGATCAGAGAACAGGTGCTTGATGTTCTTGAATCAACATCCGGTGGCAGGGTCATTCAGGGCGTATGCAAGGTCGGTGGGGTGAGAAGGGATATAACCGATGATCAGTTACGTTCCATAAAAACCGGGCTTGACACCATGGAATCTGAACTTGAAGATCTGACCCGGGTATTTTATGATGATCAGACCGTTCAGAGTAGAACACAAGGAGTTGGAATTTTATCAAAAGCAGATGCATACGAACTCGGTGCTGTCGGCCCCATGCTCAGGGGGAGCGGCGTTGCCCAGGATGCACGAATGACAAAATACGGGGTGTATGGCGAACTTGATTTCAAGCCGGCAGTTCATCCCGATGGAGACTGCTATGCCCGGTGTGCTGTCAGGGCAGACGAACTCTTTACATCCATCGATCTTATCAGACAAGTGATTGATAGGATACCTGACGGGCCCATTGAGATTCCGGTTAAAGGGAATCCTGACGGGGAATTTTTTGCACGGGCAGAACAACCACGGGGCGAAGTGATTCACTATGTCCGGGGAGGAGGAAAGAAGAACCTGCTCAGGCACCGGGTCAGAACCCCAACTGCAGCAAACGTACCTGCATTAGTATCAATACTGAAGGGATGCGAGATGGCTGATGTTCCTGTTATTGTTCTTTCAATTGATCCCTGTATCGGATGTCTGGAGCGGTGAGAATGAAAGCACTTCCCATATTTAAGACGATTCTTCAGTATATGAGGAATGGACCGGCTACAATCCGCTATCCGTCAGAAGCGGCAAAACAGACCCCTGCAACCAGAGGCCATCTTGAGATAAAAATAGAGGATTGTATCTTTTGTGGTCTCTGTCGGATGCACTGCCCTTCGCAGGCAATAGAAGTGAGCAAACCTGACCTTACCTGGCAGGTTGATCGTTTCCGGTGCATTATCTGTAGTAGCTGCGTTGAGTACTGTCCAAAAAATTGTCTTTCTATCAGGCAAAACTACCTGCCTCCAAGTGCTACCCAGGTCGTTGACCGGTTTCAGGGTATAGCACAGGAAAAACCAGAGAAAACCGAATAATTTTCATTCAAGAATTATTTTTCTGCCATCTTCTTTTCACGAGCAATACGTTTTTTTCTCTCTATTAATTTTTTTACTTTTTTCAGCCTGAAAATATCCTCACGTTCCCGCTCTTCAATTGCAAACCTGATATATTTGGCCTGTTGTTTTAGTTCAGGGATTACTATCTGATCAAGGGCATTGACCCTTCTCCTGTTCATCTGGATCTCGTCCCCAAGCCTTCGAAGAGCAGTTTCAGTCTCAGCAAGTCTGATAATTATATCAATCGCGAGTTCATACTTTTCAGCCGTTTCATCTATTCGCCCGCTTGTTCCGATAATGCTGTATCCACGTTGCATAACATTGAGCATTACACTCTTCTTCTGAATGACAGGAACCGGGACACCCATAATATTCTTACCTGATATATCCACAGATAGTTGCCGTTTTGTAGCGAATGATGCTGATTTTAATGTTACCGGATCATCAACTGCGTGGGCAATCAGAAGAGCATGTTCAGCCGCATCAGATACTGCCTCCAGTTCTTCACGTGACTGGGTGAAGGTTACCATGATCCTGAAAAACTCCTGAATCAGGGCTTCCATCTTCTCTTTCAGAAGATCTCGTCCTTGCTCGGCCAGTGCTATCTGGGAACGCTTTTTAATCAGTTCCATCCGGGTCGGCCGTACCTGCTCCATTGGGTTTCACTCCTTCTTTTGATTTGCCGGGTGGTACCGGTCAATATACTCCAGTTTTATACGCTTCAATTCTTCTTCAGGCAGAAGAGAGAAGAGTTCCCAAGCAAGAGAAAAGGTATCATTTATATTCCGATTTGTCTCTCCTTGTCCGATAAATTTCTTTTCAATGAGATCAGCAAAGTGGAGATATTTCTGATCAAGTTCGGTAAGGGCTTCTTCTCCAACGATTGCAACCAGTCTGCGTAGGTCACGACCGTATGCATAAGAAGCATACAACTGATCAGCGACATTGCGATGATCTTCACGGGTTTTCCCTTCTCCGATACCTAAATTCATCAATCGGGATAGGCAGGGAAGGGCATCTATTGGTGGATTCAGGCCGCGTCGAAACATATCACGAGAGAGCACAATCTGTCCTTCAGTGATATATCCGGTCAGATCCGGAACCGGGTGCGTGATATCATCATCAGGCATTGTGAGGATGGGAATTTGTGTGATTGATCCTTTCTTTCCCTTAATTCGCCCTGCACGCTCATAAATTGATGCAAGATCTGTATACATATATCCCGGATATCCTCTTCGGCCTGGAATTTCTTCTCTGGCAGTTGATATCTCCCTGAGTGCATCACAATAGTTGGTCATGTCTGTCAGGATAACCAATACGTGAAGATCATGGGTATACGCGAGATATTCAGCGACAGTAAGTCCGCACCGGGGTGTTGCTACGCGCTCAATGGTGGGATCATCAGCAAGGTTGAGGAAGAATACCACTCGCTGCAGCGCTCCGCTCTCCTCAAAATCTTTCATAAAAAAGGATGCTTCTTTGTACGTAATTCCCATCGCAACAAATACAACTGCAAACTTCTCTCCCTCACCAAGCACAGTCGCCTGCCGTGCAATCTGCGCTGCAAGTTTGTTAGCCGGAAGACCTGCTCCTGAAAAAATAGGGAGTTTCTGACCGCGTACAAGGGTGTTCAGAGCATCTATTGCTGATATTCCTGTCTGAATAAATTCTGCAGGTTTATCGCGTGAGTAAGGATTTATGGGTGTTCCGGAGATATCAAGCCGTGCTTCAGGGATAATGTCTGGTCCTCCGTCCCGGGGTTTTCCGATTCCATTGAGAACCCTCCCAAGCATATCAATAGAAACATCTATTCGAGGCGCCTCTCCGGTGAATCTGACACTTGTTTTATAACTGTCAATCCCGCTTGTACCTTCATAAACCTGAACAACTGCCATATCTCCGGAAACATCAAGTATCTGGCCGGTTCTGACTTCTCCATCCGGAAGGGTAATTCTGGCAGTCTCACCAAATGAAACACCTCTTGGTCGCTCTACGAAGATGAGCGGGCCGGAAACATAATTCACCGTCTGGTACTCGGTAGTCATCAGACTACGGTGCATGCTTTCACCTCCAGCACTCCAGCCTGTTCAGTGATAAAAGTTGTCATCTCCTGAATTTTCGGGATATCCTGTTGTTCTTTCATCCTGGCAATATCATTCCTGACCGGCATTGAGAGAAGTGTTCGAAGAGGAACACCTTTTTTCATGCCTGCGATGATGGCATCATAATAGGTAAGAATCACCTTGAGCATCCAGTACTGTTTTTCCAACGGGCAGAATGAATCAACATCACTGTATGCACTCTGTTGCAGGAAATCTTCCCTGATTATTCTAGCCAGTTCAAGGACTACTTTTTCATTGTCCGGCAGGGCGTCAGGACCGACAAGCTGAACGATCTCCTGGAGTTCAACTTCCTTTTGAAGAATAAACATAACCTGATCACGAATCGTTCGAAAATCCCTGGCAATATTTGTTGCATACCATTCTTCAACACTGTCAAGATATAATGAATAACTTTTAATCCAGTTTACCGAAGGGAAATGACGGCGATAGGCCAGATTGCTATCCAGTGCCCAGAATGTACCTGCTATACGAAGAGTATTCTGGGTTATCGGCTCTGAAAAGTCACCTCCGGGTGGTGATACCGCACCGATAATAGTAACTGAACCTTCACGTTCTTCCTGACTCTGACAGATAACCCGACCTGATCGCTCATAAAACGCAGAGAGACGGGTTGCAAGATATGCCGGATATCCTTCTTCCCCTGGCATTTCTTCAAGCCTGCCGGATACCTCTCTGAGCGCTTCTCCCCAGCGGGAAGTCGAATCTGCCATAAGACTTACATCATATCCCATATCACGATAATATTCACCCATGGTGATCCCGGTGTATATGGATGCTTCTCTGGCAGCAACCGGCATATTTGACGTATTTGCTATCATTATTGTGCGTTCAATCAGGGGATAGCCGGTCCTGGGATCCACAAGTTCCGGAAACTCAGTCAGAACATCGGTCATCTCATTTCCGCGCTCCCCGCACCCGATATAGACAACCACCTGTGTATCTGCCCATTTGGCAAGGGTTTGTTCAGCAACGGTTTTTCCTGTCCCAAATCCCCCCGGAATCATGGCCGTGCCACCTTTTACTAACGGAAAAAGACTATCAAATATTCGCTGTCCGGTCAGTAGAGGGATAGAGGGGTCCATTTTCTTTTTTACCGGCCGTGGTTTTCGAACCGGCCAGTGATGCATCAGGGTTATCTTTGTATCATCTTCAAGAATACAGATGGTATCTTCAACGGTGAAATTTCCTTCTCTGATCTCCCGAACGGTTCCTGAAATCCCGGGAGGAACCAGGATCCGATGCAGGAGTTTGTACTCCGGAACAGTTCCAATTACATCTCCCCCGGTGACACTATCTCCGGCTTTGACCAGAGGAGTAAATTGCCATGTAACATTCCGGTCCAGACCCGGGACTGATATACCTTTTAATATGAAATCCCCGCTTTTTTCTGCAAGTTTAGGGAGAGGACGCTGCACTCCGTCAAAAATTGAAGAGAGAAGTCCGGGCCCCAGTTCTACTGAGAGCGGGAGACCGGTATTAATTACGTCTTCGCCGATAGTAAGGCCTGATGTATCTTCATATACCTGAACAATCGCATCATGCCCTTCTAGTCTGATAATCTCCCCACTCAATTCAGATTCCCCGACCTTTACCACATCATACATACATGAACCCTGCATTGACCTGGCAATGACAACAGGTCCGGCAATACGGGCAATTTTCCCAACAATCATAATTATCCCCTCATAATAATATTATATCCTATTGCGCGTTTTAAAAGCAGTTCGATGTAACTTCCCATAGGGGCGCCCATTCTGGGAGCAGGGATCGGAATAATGACCGGGTGATATGACCGCTCGATTCTACTGAGCACTGATTTATCTAAACAGGCCATATAATCTTCTCTGACTGCAACAATTCCCACATCATTGGAGTTCAGGATTGGAATAAGGACCTTCTGTGCTTCCTGCGGGTTTGATGCCTCAATAACTGTAGCTCCTGCAAGCCTGAATCCATCCCCTGATTCCGGATCGGTAACAACGATAATTTTATACATAAATCATCTCCGCTTCCATCTCTTCAGGGGTGATCATGGTCTCTTTACACCGTGCAATGATACGAAGATTCATCACTTCTGTATACTTTTCCCAGAGATATCCAATGAGAATTGTAATTGAGAGGGGATCTCCACGAAATATCCTGGCACCATGAGTTATAAGATACCGATCAAGAGCATTTTGGTAAACCGACATTTTTGCATGAGTCTCAGCTCCGGCCTTTAGTCCTATCAAAAATCGGTATGGTGTTTTCTCCAGGTACGGAAGCAGTTCTCCGATAGTGGGGGCGTGAAGCATGGTCAGAAGTTGTTTCATGTTCAGGTGTTTTCCCCCTGATAAAAGAATACGCTCTCCATCTTCAGGATCAATTCCATCACGAATTAATGTTAAAAGACTTTTGATATTGGTAACATCAATTTCTGTTGCAATAAGGTCACGAATAATGGTTTCATCGTTTGATTTTCCCTTCACCCGTCTTAGTGCTCGTTCATAGTAGTCCTTATCAAGAGCATATTCAAGAATTACAAGGTCAGAAGTTTTACTGTATTCTTCAAAATGCCGGGTAAGTGGGATGGAAGATTCATGACCCCACATAGCAAGAAGATCGACAACTGCTTTAATATCGGGTTGTTTGAGAAGTTCAACAAGGGTTGCTTCATCAAGGTCTCCGGCAGGAACCAGGCAGGATCGTATCTCCTGGGTTGGAATACTCACCTTTTTTCCCCGAAGAATCGTTTTGACATTATGAATATCCCATCTGGTCAGAAAAATATGGACATATTTCTCTCCTGTGTCTCCCTCAACAAATGAGAGTATTTTCCTAAACGTTCTGATGAGATTCATCCTCAACGCATTTTCAACTCCACGGATTTCAGTCGCCGTTACCATGGCAAGTTGTAAATCCTGTTTGTAAGGAGTTTTTTCAAGATCTGAGATAAATGAGGCGAGATCTGGTTTTAAAATCAGACTGTCAAGTTGTTTCCGGTCTAAAAGAAATGAATGCATTCCACGAACCCTTGCATTCACATACCCGATATCCATATCAGTCTCCTGAAATCTCAGAAAAAATTTCTATAGAGTAGACATCCATTGCCTTTTTAAGCCTGGATTCTATGGTGTTACTTATTGTTATAGACCCTTGTCGATCTGATATCACAACGCCTCCACTGCATTCAATATCGGCCTTAATTGGTGATGTGATACCCTGCTCTTTGGTGATTGTTGTGACTAAAGTCAGATCTCTTGGATCAACATGCAGGATATACGGGTCATTGAGATCAAAGGAAGCTTCTGCAATAATTCTGCGCATAAATTCTGCATAACCGGGAGTCTCTCTGAAATTTTTGAGACTGGTTTGTGCATGAGAAAAAGCCAGGTTAAATATCTCTTGTTTAACCTGGATAATGGATGCATTAGCCTCCTGCTTTGCAAGATATGATAACCGGTTTCTCTCTACTTCTAAGGCGCGATTGCTTTCATGCAGAAATCCGTTACTAATTTCTGCTGCCTGTTCATGGGCTTGTCTGATTATTTCATCAGATTCCCGGTGCGCCCGCTCAAGAACTTCACGGTTCTTCTCCTCCGCAGCAGCCTCTACCGAGCGTACCAGTTCATCATAGGTCATTTCATTGCACCATTATCACATCTGTGAAAGGAACTATCTCCTGAATCTGCGCTCTTCCTTTTTTCCTGATTAACTGAGAAAAAAAGGAAATTCTGCTTGTATGGTTATTTAACCATAATCATAATCATCGCGGCGACAACGAACCCGAGAATCACGAGCGTCTCTGGAATTGCCTCAAGTACAATGATTGTGCCTGCTGTCTCAGGGCGCTCTGCAATCGTTCCGGCTCCTGCTGCTCCAATTTTCGACTGTGCAATACCTGTAGCAATTGCTCCGCCTGCAAACGCAATCGCAGCACCAATAGGAACTTCCCAACCTGTCATGATAATACTCCCTTCCTTTATTTCACGGTTATTTAATCCTTTTCATTTGCATTCCACATTATCCTGTCCAATTAACCCCTCAATCACTCTTTTCCCTTCCAAACGGTTGATATGGTTCACCTCCTCCTTCATAAAATTTTGAAAAGAACTCTACGATGTGAAGCCTCATTGAATGAATAGAAGGGCTGAACATCGCAAGGCCAATATTGAGTGTATGGAGCAGTACTGCTATTATCACTCCGATTGCAAGCACTCCCATCTCGCCGCCAAGCCTGTTTGCAACAATTGCCAGAATCACTGACGCCATACCAATGGCCATAAGCCTTGCATAGGACATAATATTTCCCAACGTCCCCATAATTTCTATTACTCCAAGTATTCCTCCTCCATATATGAGTGCAATAAGAGACACTATGAGAACAATTACTGCTGGTTGCATAAGGATAACTGGGATCAGATTTCCAGCTGATCCAATTAGGAGAATTATTGCGACAAGCACACCAATCATCCCGCACTTTTCACACAGATGTTTACGTTTTTTTCTAATTATAGCGTTATATGCTCCAATAAAGAGTCCGAGAAAGACGTGCACTGCCCCAATGCCTATTGTTAATGCAAGCAGGGGAATTATTGCGTCAACCCGGTTCCAGGTTATCCCAAAGAGATGTACGGGATGCAGCCATCCCATTATCTCTCCAAAGTCTCCAAAAAATTCTCCAAATAAGTACCCGAATATAATGGTCGGGATTGAAGAGATCATAAGAATATTTGATATCTGACGAACCCAGAGAAGATCAGAATACTTTTTCTTAAGCAGCAGGGCAAAGAAAAAAATGATGATGCCATACCCGATATCACCAACGATAAGCCCGAAAAAGAAGGGGAATGATATTGCAATGATCAACGTTGGATCTACTTCACGGTACTTTGGGAGTCCGACCAGTTGCATAAAAAATTCAAAAGGCCTGACCCAGAAAGGGTTATCATAAAAAACCGGAGCCTGATCCATCATCTCTGGTGTCATTGGGAGGGGAGTGATCACAACCCGATCACCAAAGACCTCCGAAAGTTCCGTTTTGACCTTCCTGATAAATTTATTGGGAATCCATCCTTTTATTACCAGAGTATAATTGGTCTCTCCAAACTTTGAATAGGCCTGGATAGCTGCGTACCGGTCTTCAAGCACAGTCTGCAAAACAGATAATTCTTCATACCATTGATCAGAGAGCATCAAAAGTTGCCTGTCAATCTCTTTTACTTCATCACTTGCAGAATTTCTATCACGCTCTAAAAGACGTAGAGCCTCTTCAAGTGGCATATTCGAGTATTCAAGAGGAATACGGACTTCGTTAACATTTTTTGAGTAAAGAAAATCATGAATTCTCTCAGAATATTTTTTATTAAATACGGTAATCACAGCGATATTTTTCTCATCTAGATCAGCAGAGATGAGTTCAAATTGATTTTTTGTGATTCCGGCAAAAAAGGGTTTGATAATATCCAAGATCTCCTCATATTCTTTCAAAATGATAAGGATAGTGACTTCAAATCCTTCTAATTTTGGAAGTTGTGACTCAAAAGGAAATATTTTTCGAAAGACTTTTTCATATCTAAAAAGAGTAGTAATTTTCAGTTCAAGTTCACCTTTCCGGGTCTCAAGCAGCCGGGTACTCTGATCAAGTGAAATCACTGCAGTATTTGCAAGTGCGATCAGTTCATCGGTTGATTTCTGATTTGTCTCACTGATAAACCGGGATTTGTGCTTCTTATCGGAAGAGACCGGAGGGAGAACCTGGAGCATTCCTCCGATTTTAAGGAGAAGTGAAGATATCTCATCGGTATAACAGGCATCAACATGCTTTGTAAAGGAAACCCAGGGAAAACTGCTTGACACATCTTCAAGGTGAAGGGCTCCGGTCTGGTACAATACATCAACTATCCTTTGATAATCTTTTTTTGGCCCGACAACCAGGACATTCTTCATCTTCTGTATCATTGCACTATCCGGTTATAAGTTCGCAGATTTTCAGGGCAGCTCGGTCAAGGTTACGTTCTCCTTGTGATCTGATTTCATCTGACTTTCGCCGTCCCTCTTTTTTTATCTGGTTAATTTCAGTTGTAATTTCCTGCAAGCCCTGGGTATAAATCCCCTCTGCTTTTATTTTTCCTTCTTTTTTAGCAGAAGAGATAATTTGGGCAGCGTCATTTCTGGCAGAAGCTACTATTTCCTCTGCCTGACTGCAGACAAGATCAGTTTTTACTTTAAGTTCCTCTTCTTTATCAGAAATCTGCTCTAAAAGAGTTTTTTCTTGTGCCATATGTCCCTCCGGTTATAATCCATGCTTTTTTTTAACGCTTTGGGTCACTCCATACTGATCTGGTGAATCTTCATTTTTTTTCTGATGATCAGTCGAACGTGATGCTGCCTCCAGTATTCGCTCTTCACAACGCTTCATTGCAGTCTTTTTCAATTTCATTATCGCAGTAAAATCCACAGGAGACATAACTATCAACACTCATATAGGATAATCTGAACATTATCTTGAGGATATTTAAGAGTATCTATTTCACCGGCACATATTTTCCCCTTCATTACACCACACCAATAGATTTTTCAATTTACAAACCGACAAAGAATCACTATACTACTTTCAGAGGGGCAGGTCTGTCATATGATATCAGAAACCGGGAGAGTTTTAAATGAAGAGCCGGTAATGCATATTCATACTGCCCGTGTTGAGGATGTATATACTCTCTGTAAAACACAGTTTACCGGCCTTACTGAACAGCAGGCTGCTCAAAACCTGAGTACATCAGGAAAGAACATCCTGCTAAAAACCAAAAAGAAATCCCCGTTAGTTCGTTTTCTAGCGAATTTTACTCACCTAATGGCAATTCTGCTCTGGGTGGGAGGATTTATTGCAATATTTGCCCAGATGCTGCAACTTGGTATCGCTATCTGGATGGTAAACCTGATTAACGGGTTATTCTCCTTCTGGCAGGAATTTCGGGCTGAAAAGGCTGCTGAAGCACTGATGAATCTTCTCCCTCGTCAGGTACGGGTAATCCGTGATGGTGTTATCAGGGAAATACCTGCAGAAAACCTGGTCCCCGGCGATATTATGGCCCTTTCTGAAGGCGATCATATCTCTGCAGATGCCCGACTGGTTGAGGAGGCAGCGCTTAGAATTGATCAGTCTACACTGACTGGAGAGTCGCACCCGGTAAAAAAGACAAGTGAACCATTTCCCGACTCTGGGTATTCTCGGATTGAATTTCCAAATCTTGTCTTTGCCGGGACGAATGTTGTTTCCGGCACAGGCAAAGCAGTAGTTATCTCCACCGGGATGAAGACTGAATTTGGAAAAGTTGCTGATCTGACACAGGCCATAAAAGAAGAACAGAGTCCGCTGCAGAAAGAGATGGTGTATGTAACCCGGATGGTCACCTTTGTTGCGGTCAGTATCGGAATTATCTTTTTTCTCCTCCTCATTACTCTGACTCCGGTAAGTCTTGCTGAGAGTTTCATATTTGCTCTTGGAATGATTGTTGCTTTTGTTCCTGAAGGTCTGCTTCCAACGGTGACTCTGGCACTGGCCCGCGGCTCTCAACGGATGGCAAAAAGAAACGCTCTGATTAAACGGTTATCTGCGGTTGAGACTCTTGGCTGTACCTCTGTTATCTGCACTGATAAAACCGGAACTCTGACTCAGAATGAGATGACGGTAAAAGACATCTGGGTATCAGGGCAGTATCTCACGGTCACTGGTGCAGGGTACGATCCGGTAGGCACAATCCTTTCGGGAAATAATCCGGTTCCTGTTGATATCAGATCAATGTTAACCCGAATGCTTATTACTGCGGGATTATGCACCAATGCGCGACTTCTTCCCCCTGATGATGAATTCTCTGAATGGTCAGTTCTTGGAGATCCGACAGAAGCAGCGCTTCTCGTAGCAGTAAAGAAAGGGGGGATTAACCTTGAAGATGAGAGCCACAAATTACCAAGGTCCAGAGAATTCCCGTTTGATTCCCGAAGAAAACTGATGAGCACTATTCATCTGTCAGGTAATCGTGAGATACTCTGTCTGAAAGGGGCTCCAAAGGAAGTAATCAGATTCTGCTCTGATATCAGCATTGGAGAAGAACTCCTCACTCTTGATGAAAAAATCCGAAATGATGTCATTGCTGTGAACGATTCGTATGCACTGAAAGGTCTTCGTGTTCTCGCAGTAGCAACACGAAACCTTCCTGCTGATATTGATACCAGTTCTCCTGATGATGTAGAACGTGATCTCACCTTCCTCGGACTGATTGCGATGATGGACCCTCCCCGTCCTGAAGTCTCTGATGCAGTAATCAGGTGCAAAAAGGCCAGTATCAGGATCATCATGATAACCGGGGATTATGGTCTGACTGCAAAAAGTATTGCACGTCGTATAGGTATTGTTCAGAGCGAAAATCCAAGGATTGTTACTGGTTCTGATCTTGATGCAATGAGCTCTGAAGATCTGATGAAGGCGCTTAGTGGAGAAGTAATATTTGCCAGGGTTGCACCAGAGCATAAACTCAGAGTTGTTTCAACGCTCAAGGATATGGGGCACATTGTTGCGGTGACCGGCGACGGAGTCAATGATGCCCCAGCCCTGAAAAAAGCTGATATTGGTGTTGCAATGGGGATTACTGGGACTGATGTTGCAAAAGAAGCAGCAGACATCGTTCTCACTGATGATAATTTTGCCTCTATCGTCAATGCTGTTGAAGAAGGCAGGGCTGTGTATGCAAACATCAAAAAGTTCACTGGATATATTTTCACCAGTAATACTCCTGAAGCGGTACCTTTTATTCTCTTTGCTTTTAGTAAAACCCGTATTCCTCTTGCTCTTGACGTAATGCCCATCCTTGCTATCGATCTCGGAACAGATCTGCTTCCTGCCCTTGCACTTGGGTCAGAACCACCAGAGAAAGGTATTATGAATAATCCTCCCCGCAATTTGAATGAACATGTCATAACCCGGTCTCTGTTAATTAAATCATATCTCTGGCTCGGTCCGATTCAGAGCGCTGCAGCGATGTCAGCATTCTATTATCAATACTGGACAAATGGATATTGGGGACAGTTTCTTGACCTTCCTGCTTCAGGACCTCTTTACCATTCAGCTGTTGCAATGGCACTTGCAGCAGTAGTTACAACACAAATTGGTAACGTTCTTGCACAGCGAACAGAACGCCGGTCAATATTTGAGGTAGGACTATTCTCAAATCGGTTGGTCTGGGTTGGAATTGCATCTGAACTGATAATTATCCTGCTCATTATTTATGTCCCGTTTCTTCAGCAGGTTATCGGAACAGCACCGTTCCCGCTTGAGAACTGGTTCTTCCTCTTTGCCTGGGCACCTGCCCTCCTTATCGCTGAAGAATTCCGCAAAGGAGTTGCCCGCTGGATAGAAAAGAAAAAAACAATCTCAAATCAGGGGGATATCGTATGAAAATAGTCATAATCGGCTGTGGGAGAATGGGATCAGGAATTGCTCAAAATCTGTCTCATTCTAATCATCAGATAATTGTTGTGGATCACGATAACCAGGCTTTCAACCGGCTTGGCCCTGCATTTGCCGGGACCATGATGGAGGGTGATGCACTTGATAAAGAGACGTTCATGAAAAGTGGTGTTAGCAGGGCTGACGGACTTGCTGCAGTAACCGGGAGTGATGCGGTAAATATTGTGGTGGCACGAGCTGCGAAACAGATCTTTCGTGTTCCCAAAGTGGTTGCCCGGATTCATGATCCGTTAAATGCAGAGGTATATCGAAAGCTTGGAGTTCAGACTGTTACCAGTGTCGCTCTTGGTATCGTTCGGATATCTGAACTCTTAACGTTTTCTCATCTTGATATTCTTCATAGTCTTGGAAATGGAGAGGTGAGCATTGTTACCTTTGAGATACCTCATACATTAAGCGGTCATACGGTTGCTGATTTCACAATTCCTGGTGAAATACAAATTGTGTCCCTGACTCGGAAAGGAAAGACAACCATACCTGCATCAGGAACGGTATTTCAGACCGGAGATCTTCTTCATATTGCGGTTGAGAAAAATTCTGCATCACGCCTGAAATCGCTAATGAGGTCCACGTGATGAGGTGATTGTCATGATAAAAAATATTCTGATAGTCGGCGGAGGAAAAGTTGGGACATATCTTGCTGGCATGTTACTAACACAGGGCCACGCGGTTACGGTGGTTGAAGGAGTTGAAGATGAATACCCGCGACTGAGTAAAGATCTTCCTGAAGGTGTACTTTACAAAGGAAACGGGTCTGATCCGGATGTACTGAAAGCTGCAGGAGTCCGCAAAGCCGATGTGGTTGCAGCAGTAACCCGCTATGATGAGATGAACCTGGTTATAACCAGTCTGGCCAGATTTGAATATAAAGTCCCCCGCACAATAGCACGGGTTAATATTCCTAAAAATTCCTGGCTCTTTACTCCCGAAATGGGCGTTGATGTGATGCTTAATCAGGCTGATCTGATGGCCCATCTTATTGCTGAAGAGATGACGCTTGGAGATATGAAAACCCTTTTAAAACTTCGCAAAGGAAAATACACCCTTGTTGAAAACACGGTTTCCCCTGGCTCTACAGTATCAGGAAAAGCAATCAGGGATCTGTCTCTGCCACAGGAATCTGTTCTTTGTGCGATTATCAGAAAAGGAGAACTGGTTATCCCTAGGGGTAACACCATTCTGTATGAAGGGGATGAAGTCCTTGCTATGGTTCATAGTAATGATCTAGTTAGGCTTTCTGATCTGATGATATGAATGTGCCAATATCTGAATCTAAAAATTAAAAATTAAAAATTGGTACAGAATAGTTCTCACCCATTTTCCATGACATAATCGGAGGAGTTATTTTATATGACGATCTTATTCACTATACGGATACGTATATCATGAAGGATGAAATTGAACAGATACGCATAGCAGAGCAGCAGTCCTTCATTATGATAGAAAACGCAAGAGTTCAGGGGGAAGCAATGATAGAAGACGCTCATAAAAAGGCTGCTTCCCTCATTATGAGCCGAAAGCAGGATGCGGAAGATGAGATATCACGACTTATGGCTCAGATGCACCATGAGGCTGAGCTGGAGGCGGTTGAATATCTGGACCGCTCAGACTTGGAAGCAGAACAACTAAAGGGCCGCGTGGAGAAGAAAATTCCTCGTGCAGTAATACACATTCACCGGCAAATTCTTGGAGAGAAAAATGTTTTATCCGGAAGTGATGAATAAGGTTTTTGTCGGGGTTCACCAATCCGGATATCAGGCGTTTCTTTCCGGTTTACAGGAAGAGGGTATCGTAGAAATCACAGATATTAAAGAAGTTGAAGATTCTTCGCTGCAATTTTCCACATGCCCAACAGATCATACAACGTTAAACCGGGTAATCCGGAATCAGCTAAAAATAGATCATCTCCTTGAGATTGTTCACCTGTTTCACTGGTCAGATGAAGGAATCATTGCCACCTGGTTCACCCCTCCGAAAAATGAAGGAATAACTGGATACCTGGGAGATGCTGCTACCATCTGTCAGTATGCAGAGATAATGGAGGAGGATCTGCAATGTATCTCTCAGAAATATACTGATTATTCTGACATAGAAGAAAAGATCTCTAATATAACTACACTCAAAGGCACCCTTCACAATCTCCTTGCCTTTGATCTGAATCTTGAAGATATCACCTCGACACCGTTTACTGAAGTTGTTGCCGGTCTTGTAGCCACTGATGACATAGCATTATTTATGGATCGGATCCGTTTGGTATCAACAACGTATCTGCATGTTGAAACCAAAATGGTTGGGGATGAATATCTAATTGGGATCATCACAACTGCAGGATGTAAAGATGCCCTGATGGATGCTATCCGGACACCCCTGTTTCGAAGAATAATCCCTCCAAAGGATCTTCATGGCAGACCTTCGGAACTGATATCGGTGTTTCAGCAGGATATTATCAATCTCAAAGCAGAAAAGGATCAGATTATAGCGGAACTTACAACGCTTGCTCGGGCATGGCAGCCGCGATTATCTGCCATGCACGAAGATCTTTCTTTTCTTCGTGAACGTCTTGAAACAGCTCGTAAATGTGGGGCAACACAAGAAGTAATTGGTATTGAAGGATGGATTGCAGCATGTGATATTCCAAAGTTGCAACAGGTAATAACCCGGACAGTGGGATCGGAGGGGTTTATTCATGTCCGGGAACCTGATCCATCAGAGCAGGTTCCGGTAAAGTACAATAATCCTTCATGGATCAGACCGTTTGAATTTCTGACCACCATGTTTGCTCCTCCCCGGTATGGGGAAATTGATCCGACTCCCTTTTTTGCTCCTGCATTTCTGTTATTTTTTGGTCTGATGCTGGGGGATGCAGGATATGGTATTATTATTCTTCTTGTTGCATACCTTTTTTACCGTGGAGCAGGTCAACGAGACCAGAATTTTGGAAATATGTGTATTGTTCTTATGGGGTGCGGGGTTGTGGATATTATCTGCGGAGCGCTTCAGGGGGGATGGTTTGGAGATATTCTCCCCCGGTTCTTTGGGATAGTTCCCCCATTTATCCTTATTGAACCGCTTAAGACACCGATTCAATTCTTCCAGCTGGCTCTGATAATTGGTAATATCCATATAAATATAGGAATATTTTTGGGATTTTTGCAGAGTTATAAGAAGAAACACTATCGACAGGCGTGGGGAAACCATTTGATCTGGTATGTCATTCAACCCGCTGCTGCAATATTACTCATTCAGTTCTTTGGGTGGATGACCTTCCCTGGATGGATATCTCAACTCGCCGGTGCGCTGCTGGTTATTACATTTGGCATGTTATTTCTTTCTAACGGGCCAATGGGTTTTTTTAGCATTACCGGATTTCTTGGAGACTGGCTCTCTTATGTCAGAATCCTGGCTCTTGCCCTCGCAACCGGGGGGATTGCCATGACAATAAATCTGCTTGCCGAGATGATAGCCGGTGCTCATCCACTCCTCCTCATTCCGGCGATACTCTTTTTAATCATCGGTCAGACGTTTAACCTGGTAATTCAGGCACTGGGGAGTGCTATTCATGCACTTCGTCTTCATTATATCGAGTTCTTTGGTAAGTTTTATACTGGTGGAGGAAGGCTCTTTTCTCCATTTGCTACTCATCGGGTTTATACTATGAAAGAAAAAAATGAGGTGATCTAGTACTATGCTAGGAGTTGGAGCAGCATTAATGGCAATTGGTGCCGGAATAGCAGTCGGGTGTGCAGCAATAGGTGCAGGTGTCGGTGTCGGAATAACCGGAGCTGCCGCTGCAGGAGTAATTTCTGAGCGACCTGACAAGTTCGGGATGGCCATCGTTTTTACAGCAATTCCCCAAACTCAGGGAATATATGGACTTTTAATAGCTATCCTCATTCTCCAGTCCGGAGGATTTTTCGGAGGAACTGATGTAGAGATACCGCTGCCGGTTGGCCTGGTTGCAGTAGGTGCAGGACTTGCAGCAGGTCTTGCTGGATTTTCAGCTATCGGCCAGGGGATAGCGGCAGCATCAGGGGTTGCAAACACTGCCGAAAACCCGGAGATATTTGGAAAAGGCATCGTATTTTCTGCAATTTGTGAAACTCAGGCTATTTATGGCCTTTTGATTGCCGTTCTCATCCTCTCCCTGACCGGTGTTTTAGGGGGTGACTTTTCTGTAAGTCTCCCTGTCTCTATCGGTGTGATAGGAGCCGGTCTTGCTGTTGGTCTTGCCGGATTTTCTTCAATTGGTCAGGGTATCACCAGTGCAGGGGCGATAGCAGCTGCTGCACGAAATCCTGAGTCAGTTGGACGGAGTCTTGTATTTGCTGCAATGTCAGAGACGTTTGCTATCTTTGGTCTGCTTGTAGCTATCCTGATCCTCTTTGGGTTAGGGCTTTTCCAGCTGACTTGAGGGACAGAAAATGGGTATTGAGGCAATTATATCTAGAATCGAGGCTGATGCTACCGTTGCGGCAGATCAGAATCTGGCCAGGGCAAGGGTAAAGGTTGATGAGATACTCAAAGAAGGTGAGAAGAAGGCTTTGAATGAGTATCAGACGATTTTAATTGCCGGAAAAAAAGATATTAGTCAGAAACATGCAGAAGAGCTCTCCAGAACGATGATTGAAGCGAGAAACCGGGTGAGAAAGCAGAAAGAGTCCCTGGTATCCCAATGCTTTGAGCAGGCTGCACAAGACCTGAAATCTGTTCGGAAATCTCCTGCCTATCTTCAAATCCTCAGACATCTTATCGAAGAGGGGCTGCGTTCGATAGGATCAGATACCTGCATTTTATCAGTCTGTGGTGAAGATTATGGATTTGCAAAAGAGATTGCATCTGAAATAAGCATGGGTGATATTCAAATTTCGGTTTCACCAGATCCTGTATCCACTTCCGGTGGAGTTATAATTAAAAGTCCGGGAGGTATCATGGTGAATAATACTGTTGAAGCCAGACTTGCGCGATATCACAAAGATCTGCTTGTTGAAATTGCTGCAATTCTTTTTGATCAGGAGCACTGATACATGGATGAACTGGCAGATCTTCTCAGCCAATTAGGGCAGGCAGGTAATGATCCATATATTGTTCTGCTGATGGTTGCAGCAGTGCTCCTCTCAACAGGTATCTGTTTTTTTGTCCTGGCTGGTTCTGCCGGATATCTGATGATACTCCTGACTATTGCCTCATGTGCCTATCCGGTTGCAAGAGTTAAAGCACGAGGTATTCCTTTCATCAATAATGAACGACTTGAAGAATTACTTGATGCCGGGATGGTTCCTGATGCACTTTCACGTATGCAGGCTGCTGGTTTTACTCTTCCCGGGATTACTAGTGGGGATATTTCCGGGCTTGAAAATGCATTAGAGTATAAGGAAATGGATGAATACCGGGTTCTTCTAGGATCCATTCCGACAGATTTTGAACCTTTTTTTGCACAATATGAAGTGTTCTATGAAATCCGTATGATAAAGCGGTTGCTGAGAATGATTCAAAGTCGCAAGGATCATGAAGAGATACTAAAGAGGGTTCTCCCTGTGGGTGTCCTCACCAAGGAACTTATCTCACAGGGGGCTTCATGTTCTGGAGTAGATGAATGTGTCCATCTCTTTCGGGGAACCTCGTATAGTTTTCTTGCTGAAGGACCACTCAGGCTTTATCATGAGAATTCTACACTTCTGGCTCTTGAGATAGCTCTAGATGGGTATGGTTCTTCAACGCTTCATCAGTCATGCACACTGATTAGGCCAGGTCTTGCAGCTCCTTTTCGTGATCTCTCCAGCACACTTATTGATATTCAGAATGTCAGAACACTACTAAGAGCAAAACATGCCGGCATCAATCCTGCTGAAATTTCTCCTTCTCTGCTCAATGGCGGATTCAGACTCCCCTTCTGGAGGCTGATTCAGTTAAATGAGATGATGAGTCTGCCTGATATCATCGGACAACTGAATGGAACCGGATATGACCGGATACTGCAGCCTTTTCTTCCTTCTTATCCTGGTCAGGATAGTCTGATTCAGTTTGATCTCGCACTCGACTGGTTTCTTCTTACTCATCTTGCTAAAATATCATTGATGTATTACTACACCGGAGGCCCGCTCATCTGGTTTTTACTTGCAAAAGAGTATGAGTACAGAAACCTGCAGGTTGTTCTTACCGGACTTGCTGAAGGTGTTGATCCCGCTGTTATAAAAAATTATCTTGTCTGTGATACGGGGGCAGGATGAAGATAGTAGTAATTGGCAGCAGAGATTCGGTTCTTGGATTTTCTCTTGCCGGTATACACGAGCGGTATCTGGTAACTACCCGCGAGGAAGCAGAAGAGGCATTTACCCGGTGTTTACAGGATTGTGCAATCGGCATCATCCTTATTGAACAAACCATGGCAGATCATCTGGCAACGAGGATAAGAGATACCGGAAAAAAACGAAATATGTACCCGATAATAATTCCCATTCCTGGAAGTGGAGATGTCTGATGAAATACGATGAAATATCTGGAGAAGAAAGGAAAAATCAAGGACAAGAGGGGTTGTGATGTATTCAGAGGGGACAATTATCAGAGTTATCGGACCGGTTGTCCAGGCAGCAGGTATGACTGGCAGCCGGATGTATGAGTCGGTCAGAGTTGGAAACGAAGATCTCATAGGGGAAATTATTACTCTTGAAGGTGACGTTGCAACTATTCAGGTGTATGAGGAAACCGCTGGTATTATCCCGGGAGAGCCGGTAAAACGAACGGGTCTGCCACTATCGGTTGAACTTGGCCCTGGTCTTCTTGGAACCATTTATGATGGAATTCAACGTCCGCTTGAAGTACTTAAAATCGAATCCGGAGATATGATCAAGCGGGGAGTGACTGCATCAGCTCTTGACCTTACTAAAACCTGGCATTTTACCCCTCTCATTCATGTGGGTCAGTCTGTACATCCTGGCGACCGCATCGGGAGTGTGCTAGAGAGTGCCTCAATAGTGCACTATATTCAGGTACCGGTAGGTATCTCCGGCACGGTCCGAACCATAGCCAGTGAGGGAGATTATTCCATATCTGAGCGGGTTGCAGGAATTGAAACTACAGACGGGCTGAAAGATATCACGATGCTTCAGCGATGGGCAGTAAGGGATGCAAGGCCGATAGTACGGCGGTTTGATCCGCAGGAACCGCTCATCACCGGACAACGTATCATTGATACCCTTTTTCCTCTGGTTAAAGGGGGGACCGCTGCAATTCCAGGTCCGTTTGGTTCAGGAAAGACCGTTGTCCAGCATCAACTTGCCAAATGGGTTAATGCTGACATCATTGTGTATGTAGGATGCGGGGAGAGGGGAAATGAGATGGCAGAGGTGCTTACCCAATTTCCTGGTCTTCATGATCCCCGGACTGGTGAAGCACTGATTAAACGGATGGTTCTGATTGCAAATACGAGTAATATGCCTGTCGCTGCACGAGAAGCTTCAATCTATACCGGGATTACCATAGCAGAATATTACCGGGATATGGGATATGATGTTGCACTGATGGCGGATTCAACTTCGCGATGGGCAGAGGCAATGAGGGAGATTTCGGGTCGGCTTGAAGAGATGCCAGGAGAAGAAGGGTACCCTGCATACCTCAGTTCACGCCTGGCAGAATTTTATGAGCGTGCAGGTCGGGTTCAGACCCTGGGATCAGAGGAAAGGATTGGTTCGGTTTCTATCATCGGTGCGGTCTCACCACCGGGCGGCGATTTTTCTGAACCAGTGACGCAGAATACCCTTCGAATAGTAAAGGTATTCTGGGCGCTTGATGCAGAGCTTGCGTATCAAAGGCATTTCCCGGCAATTAACTGGCTCATGTCATATTCTTTATATGCAAAAGTGGTGGATCCGTGGTGGGTTGTTCATGCCGGACCTGAGTGGCCGGAGATGAAACAGCAGATGATGGAAATCCTTCAGAAAGAAAGTGAAATTCAGGAGATAATCAGGCTTGTGGGTCCTGAAACCCTGCCTGAAGAGGATAAACTCTCTCTCATACAAGCGGAAGTTCTCAGGGAGAGTTATCTCCGCCAGTTTGCATTCCATCCGGTTGATACATATACAAATCCGAAAACCCAGTATCTGATGCTGATGAACATTTTCGGATTCTTCAGACGTGCAGAAGAAGCAATTGATCAGGGGGTTTTGGCATCAGAGATCCGCAATCTTCCTGTTTTTGTACAACTATCCCGTATGGGGACTGCAGGGGAGGATGAAGTGCTTCAGCTTCATAATTCATTCGAAGACATACTAAATGCTTCATTCCAGACAGTGGGGGGAGTCTGATGGTTGATCATTCACGGATGTATTCAACGGTAACCCGCGTTGTCGGTCCGATTATTGTTGTTGATGACATTAAAGACGTAGCCTATGGTGAAGTTGTTGAAATTACCATGCCATCAGGGGACAAACGGCTTGGTCAGGTGCTTGAGACCAGAACAACACGGGCTGTAGTTCAGGTATTTGGCGGAACACGCGATCTTGACACTCAGGACACTACCGTCCGGTTTACTGGGAAGATAATGACAATATCGCTCTCTGAAGAGATGCTCGGACGAGTCTTTAACGGTATTGCAGAGCCGGTAGATGGGGGAGGGCCGGTTATTCCAAAAGAAATCCGTGATATCTATGGCTCTCCGATTAATCCGTCGTCACGTGAACATCCCCAAGATTCCATACAAACGGGTATTTCAGCAATTGACGGGATGAATACTCTTGTAAGAGGTCAGAAACTCCCTATTTTCAGTGGAGCCGGACTTCCCCACAATCAGCTTGCAGCTCAGATTGCCAGGCAGGCGCACGTGACTGGTCAGGATGAATCATTTGCTGTGGTGTTTGCTGCGATGGGTATTACCTATGAAGAGTCATCGTTTTTTATTCGTGATTTTGAGAGGACCGGCGCTCTTCAACGAGCGGTACTCTTCCTGAATCTTGCAGATGACCCTGCAATTGAACGAATTATTACTCCTCGCCTGGCCCTGACTACTGCTGAGTATCTTGCATTTGATAAGGGGATGCATGTTCTGGTTATTATGACTGACATGACCAATTATTGTGAGGCACTCAGAGAGGTTGCGGCAGCACGTGAAGAGGTGCCAGGCAGACGGGGATATCCAGGATACATGTATACCGATCTTTCAAGTCTTTTTGAGAGGGCAGGCAGGATAGCTGGAAAACCCGGTTCAATCACCCAGATTCCAATCCTGAGTATGCCTGATGATGATATCACGCACCCGGTTCCTGATCTGACCGGCTATATTACTGAAGGGCAGATTGTTCTGTCCCGTGATATCCATAGAAAAGGAATATATCCTCCGGTTGATGTTCTTCCCTGCCTTTCACGTCTTATGCAGGGAGGAATTGGTGAAGGGCGTACCCGGGCAGATCATGCTGATGTTAAAAACCAGGTTTATTCTGCATATGCTCAGGGAATACGGCTTCGGAGTCTCATTGCAGTTATGGGTGAAGAAGGACTTTCCCCGATAGAACGTTCATATATTGCATTCTCTGACAATTTTGAAGATCGGTTTATCAGACAACGCGAGGATGAAGACCGGACATTTGAAGAGACACTGGACCTGGCATGGGAACTTCTCTCCATTCTCCCGGTAGATGAACTCAGACGTATTGATCCGGTATTTATCAGAGAACATCTCCGTCAGAGAGAGGAAGAGAAAGATGCCTAAAGCGGTTCTTGGTATCAGACCTACCCGGATAGAGCTTTTAAAACTCCGAAGGCGTGAAGTAGTTGCTCAAAAAGGGCATGATCTGCTGCAGGAAAAACTTGATGCCATGGTTATCCGGTTTCAGCAGACTCAAAAGGAACTGGAGGGTTCTGAAGAAATTATTAAGAAAGGATTTCATGAGTCCTATGATACTCTTAAGAAAGCAGGTATGATCACCGGTTATTCCCATCTGGAGGAAATATCTGGTGCAATACCAGAAAGGCCCCGGATTTCAATGGGTGTATCACGAATTATCGGGGTCAAGGTGCCAACAATTGAAGATACCTACTCCGAAGAAGATACTCACAGGGGGTATAGTTATATTGGCACAAATGGACAGGTGGACGAAACAGTTCAGAGGTTTGTTCTCCTTTTGTCTGCCCTTATCAGACATGCAGAACTAGAAGGTACAGCCCGGTCTCTTGCACATGAGATATCAAGCTGTCGTCGCAGGGTAAATGCTCTTGAACAGATTATTATTCCATCCCTGATCAATACCCAGCGATATATCGAAATGCGACTTGAAGAACGGGAAAGAGAGGATCTCTTTAGAAGAAAACGAACAAAGCAACTCCAGCATCGGGAGCAGGTGACGATTTAATCATCGTCCGGTTGCTTCTTTCAGGATAAGTGTGGGACGGATAGTCTGACTTGCCAGGTCGCAGGTAAAGCTTCCGTGTATCATCTCAGTTATCCAGCTTTTTCCATAAGGGACCAGTGCAATGACTGATACATCTTTTTCATCTGCATATTTGAGAACGGTTGGTACCGGCTCTCCTATCAACACATCACCGCTTGCATTAATTCCTGACTTTTTAAGTTCACTGCAAAGATTTTCTATAACAATTTTTGCCTGATATTGACGAGATTGTGCCTCCTCACTCTCTTTTCCTCCCGGAATGATATGTAGCAGGTTAATCTGCCCGATTCCTTGTGTTTTGGCAATAATACTAATTGCCTGTAATGACTGAGGAGACATGTCTATTGGGATTAATACTCTTGAGAGGATCATCGGACAGAACTTCTCATACCTACTACCGCTCATTCCTTCAATCACCCGATATCTGATGATTAGCAGATTAAACGATGAGTGGTGGATGACCCCGTGTGATACACTACCAAGGTGAAGCCCTTTGATGAGGCCTCCCCCACCTGCACTCATAACTATCAAATCTACCTGTTCACGCTGCGCGACTGCTTCGATACATTCATGGATGGAACCTGAATCTGGAACTTCCAGGCACGTTCTGACCTGTAGACCGATACCACTTAATACCGTTTTATCAGCTTTAAGAAGATCTCTGGCATGTTCTTCCTGTGATCCTGAGGCATTATGGGAAGAAAGTGGAGAATTATCAATGATATGAAGAAGGATAACCTCATAAATAGCAGGAAATCCGGCAAGACAATCCATTGCTCTTCGGGAATGCTCAGAGAAATTTGTGGGAAAGAGGATACGTCTAAACATCAGCAGCTCCGTGGTATGGGGACATGATCATATTCCCAAGTGTATAATTTATCAGAGCAATCCCTGAAAAACGTTTGAACACACTCTGGTATCTGTCAGTACCATACTGCATCCATCTGATGGATGCCGATAAACACTTTCTAACCGCTGGACTCTTAATTGTTTCCTCTGCTTTGCAATTACAATACTGCGAATCTGAAAATATGTGGTCTGAAAATTTCAATAGTGCCCATCAGGGTTCTTCTGTAGAACGGATGAAAAAAAAATTCGGACAAAAAAGGAGGGGGGCGTTTAGATGATCCATCTGACATGATAAATACAGACTCCTGTGAGAAGAATCAGTGCTGGCAGAAAAAGATGGATGGTACACGCAGTTATCCGTAATTTTTGCTGAAAGTCACCATTTTTTGAGGTAGTTGTTTTCATCTGCATGTATAGTATGTTTTACATATTTTCATAAGACGTTTCTTCTCTTTTCTTACCGATTGAAGAAATTACCTGGAAAAAAATTGAATTGATTAATGAAGCAATGAGGATCTGAAATTATTATTCGTGTTTAGATATATGATGATATACTCACCTTCTAAATGATTTGAGGTTTATATATTGAATCATGCAACTCTCCCAATGGCTCACTGGTTATCTGAAAGAGCGATACGACATCCTCTTTCCAGTTCTTTTGTGCTTTATATCTGGCATTCTGTTCCTTCTTACTCTGCTTCCTGGAACAGGGTACTGGGGGGATACTGCAGAGCTCCAGTACACCGGTAAGATACTTGGGACAACCCACCCGACTGGCTATCCTCTCTATGTCATGGTAAACCATGTTTTTGTAACGCTCTTTCCCATTGGAAGTCTGGCATATAAAGCAAATCTTCTTTCGGCAATATTTGCAGTTATCGGCCTTATCGTGCTTTATAAAACCTTACGAATGCTTAACGCAGGGGCCTATCCTGCATTTATTTGTGCTCTTATTTTTGGAGGAACCGTAACATTCTGGTCCCAATCTGTTATTGCTGAAGTGTATTCATTAAATATTGTCCTGGCAGGTCTTGTAATCTTTTTTTTCTTACGATGGTACTTGTATCAACACAATACTGATTATCTTCTTGGTTGTGCCATCTTCTGCCTGTCACTTGGAAATCATATCACTATGGTTTTATTCCTTCCTGCAATGGTAGTGCTTACTCTTCTCACAAACTACCGCGTTTTATTAGCAGTAAAAAATATAATCCTGATTCTCCTTTTTGCAGTACTTGGGATCGCTCAATACCTCTATATTGTCTGGAGAACGGTAACATCTGGAGCCTATCTGTATGTTAAGATTTATGATATCCCCTCATTTTTCGCCTGTATTAGTGGGGCAGAATCTAAAAAGCAGATGTTTGCCTTCTCATCAGGACAATTTATTTTTGACAGACTCCCCTGGTTTTTTAACCTTATCTGGAATGAATTTTCAGTTCTTCTCATTATTGCACTCTTTGGGGTTGTTGTATTAAAAAATCGAAAGATAACTGCTTTTCTCGCCCTGATATTTCTCGCAGTTGTAGCGTTCCTGATTAATTTTAGTGCCTTTGATTCATTTGCCTTCTTTCTTCCTGCTTACTATATCGTTGCTTTGTTTATGGGTGTCGGGTTTGCATTTATTTATGAAAGAGTAACAAAAAACCGCTCGTTAAATCAGATTGCCGTAATATCCATACTTCTGCTACTGATACCCGGAGTCGTAATTGCTACCAGTTATGGGCAGGCTGATCAGAGTTCCAATACTTCTGATGCAAAGAATATTGAGGATCTGCTTAAGATTTCTGATAAAACAGTATATTATGTCGGGACTACGCATGACTGGAGTATTGGTCAGTATATCAATTACTATAAATATGGTGAAGGATGGGATGGTCCGGATATCACCTACTGGTATACTCCGGAAAATAATATGGAGCGGGTATTTGATCATCTCGTTGCCAGGGATTCCAGCAATATTTCTCACATTAACCTATATACGTCAGAGCCCGATTTTTATGCCACTTATGGGTTTGTTATGACGCCTGTATCAGATACGCTCTATCTGATGAAGATACCAGAAGAAAAAGCCTTGGAACCGGTAGTAATTCTTAACCGGTTTTACAAGGAAGAAGGATTTTACTGGATGACAAATGCAGGAATGATCCTTGTTGGATCTGGTGAAGAAGGTGACTATCAATTAACTTTCAATGCACGGTCTTTTGAAAGTAAAACCGGGGTAACTGTTATTGTCAATAAAGAGCCGGTGTGGAAGATGAATATCGGACCTGTGGAAGGGCTTGCATCAGTTGACCTTCACCTGAAAAGAGGGAAGAATAGTATCGTCATTCGTGCTGATAAGAGTTCAAATGATGATAAGATTACGATAGGGTGCAGGGAAATTCGCCTGAAATCAATGTAACCTGATAACATGATTATAAAAATACCCCCTCCAACAAATATTTCAGGTGTTCACTATAATCTGTATAATGAGTCATGTATAACCGGGGCAAAAAAGTATCTGCCAGATAGCTCAGTGGACCTGATTATCACGGATCCTCCATATGGTATCGGAGGCGATACTCTCCATAAACATTACAACCGTGACGAGCAACATGTTGTTTCCGGATATGTTGAAATCCCAAAAGAAGAGTATAGGGTATTTTCTGAGCAGTGGATTTTGGAAGCGTCAAGAATATTGCGGCCCGGTGGCTGCATATATATTGTCTCCGGATATTCAAATCTCTGCCATATTCTCAATGCTCTTTGGAAAACCCCCCTTCAGGAGATCAATCATATTATCTGGAAATATAATTTCGGAGTTTTTACGAGCAGAAAATTTATTTCATCCCATTATCATATCCTATTTTACGAAAAGCCCGGTGAAAGGCGAATATTTAATCTTGAATCCCGGTTTGGTGCTGGTGAGAAAGATGAGAATGGAGGCTCTCTCAATTATCAGGATCGTGAGGATGTCTGGATTATTAACCGGGAGTATAAACCTGGTCAGGTAAAAAATAAGAATGAACTCCCTACTGAGTTGCTTGCAAAGATGATCCAATATTCCAGTAATGAGGGAGATCTGGTCTGCGATCTCTTTCTTGGGGGGGGATCTACGGCCAGAGTTGCAATTGGTCTGAACCGGCGTATTGTCGGGTTTGAGCTCTCTCCTGATATATTTTCTGTCCGAATGCCTGAAATAACCGTACTCACACCCGGTTTTCTTCTTCCTGGTCTTCGAAGTCCGGTATGTTCAAGTCCGGCAAGGAAGGGAGAGAGATGGACTGATAAGGCGAAAGAGGATCTTTTCAGGCGGTTTTTGGAGCTTCGGAATAAGAATATGAAAAAAGGGGATATCATTGAGCAACTGATGGTTGAATTAGGGAGAGGTCGGTGGGCGATTGTAAAAGCACTGAAGGGAATGGATGATGCAGATAACGTTCAGAAAACTATCCTTATTGAATAGGGATGAAAATATTGGAAGCTTGTTGACATGAAAGACAGGGAATTGTTACTATATATCCATAAATAAATTGTTATGATTAATCCGTTATACAAAGGTTATACTCAGATTTCAATCAGATTATAGTTCTGATTTCCCATACCCATTTTTTCCCCATATACCATTTGATATCTCCCATCAACATTTTGCCAGACACCGGTGAATTTATCCTCTCCTGGTTGATGATGATCATGCAGGCAGGTGCCTCCGATACCTTGCTCATCATTAATTAGATCCACAGAAGCTGCGTCAATTGCAACCGGGTCCACAGAAGCGAGAAATCCGATGTCTGGAACGATAGGAGCTTCACTCCAGGGGACACAGTCACAATCAGGAGTGACCGAGAGCACGAAATTTAAATATATTATTTTCCCGGTCTTTTCCTGTACTACTCCGGCAGCATATTCTACCATACGTTCAATAAACTGTGGGACGTCTTCTTTCCAGTTAAAGTCAATGGCGTGTCCCGGGCATACCTGCAGACAGGCAGAGCATCCATAACAAATCGCCTTGTCTACCCGTGCTTTCTTCCCGTTACATCTGATGGCGTCAAATGGGCACTGTGTAACACAGAATCCACAACCGACACAGGTACTTTGATTAATCTCAGCCTGCATGCCCTGGTGCTGATCGCGTTTACCTTCAGGTGATGCACATCCCATAGCAAGGTTTTTTATTGCTCCCCCAAACCCGGCAAGAGCATGCCCTTTTACATGGGAGAGAACAACCATTGAGTCTGCATCCGCAATATCTCCGGCAATTTTCACTGATTTAAAATGTTTTCCAGAAATTTCAATCTCGCGGTAATTTTCGCCGGTCAAACCATCAGCAATGGATACAGGAGCATTTACCACAGCATAACAAAATCCATGCCTGATTGCCACCTCAAGGTGGTCTGCTGCGTTGTGACGAGAACCAATATACATCGTATTTGTGTCAGTGAGAAATGGCTTACCTTTTAAAGCACGGATTTCATCTACAACCTGTCTGACAAACACCGGTTTAATGAAGGTATCATTCCCTGGTTCACCAAAATGGAGTTTAATTGCCGTTAGATCTCCTTCTGCTATAAGGGATGAGATACCTGCCGCATGAAGAAGACGGGATATCTTCGTGAGGTTATTCTCATCCGGGCTTCTAATTCGCATTCGTGCGAGGTATACGTCACTTGGCATAGAATTACCTTTATGGAACTCGACGCACTGATATATGAATCATATCAGCAGAGGGATGGTTATCCAATTCCAATCAGGAATGCTATCGCTGGTATGCTTATTAGTGAGAGCATGGTTGAGAGAAAAACTCCTTTTGAGGCCAGTTCTGCATTTACTCCGTATTCTTCGGCAAGCAGAACGGTATTTGCAGCAACTGGCATTGCCGCAAGAATTACCGGAACACCGAGTAAAAGTGGATCATTAACATATGGCCTGAGTAGAATAAAGACACTGATTGGGATTATTCCGAGCCTTACGAGAGAAATAATCCAGATTCTTGCATCATCAATCATAGATTGTATCGGAAGAGTTGCAAGAAGTGAACCGATCACGATCATGGCAAGTGGAGTTGTCACTGATCCAAGTAGAGAGAGTGAATCAGAAAGGGGAGAAGGTATCATTACCTGGGAAAAGAATAAAAAAAGACCGATAACTGAAGCAATAAGGCCGGGAGAGAGCACCCGTCTGATATCATGACTCCGGATAATATCAGGCCTGAGTAGAAAGATTCCAACGGTAAAAACTAATAGACCAAAAGGAATGTTGATCAAGGTTACATAAAATAATGATTCAGATCCAAAGAGGGTCTGACAAACCGGATAGCCCATGAATCCAAGATTTGAAAAGATGAGCATAAATCGAAAAACTCCGGTTTCAAACGGAGATCTATGAAAAAAATATGGGACAAGAAATGCAGCACCGAATGAAACTGCATACACAAGGACTTCGATGAGCACTACCACCTGCATATTTACAAGCAGTGTATCTGTTAGCTGAACCTGCATACTCTCAATGATCAGACAGGGAAGTGTAACGTTAACAAGCAGACTTGAAAGACCTGATATACCGCTTCGAGTTATGATATCAAAACGATATGCAATATATCCTGCTGCTATTAGAATAAATAATGTGAGAATACTCTGGATTATTGGAATGATCTCCATATCAGGGGTATGTGGGTGCTATGCTGGATATAATCACGAACTGATTTTGGATCTGAAAACGCAGCAAATCTTATTTTTTAAACTCATCTTTTGATAGATGGGGTATGCTTATTAAATTAGATTATGAATTCTTATTAATAATCGTCTGGTTATATTAGTTAAGACGGGATACCGCAAGAGAGGAAATATGTACTCTTTCAGGAGTGTCCTGAAATTCATATACAGTATTTAATGGATAAGTTTAGAGATGTTTCTCTATCCTGTATATGTTGGTATTTTCAATTGCCAACTTTTAATACATAATGAAATCGGAAAGGTGAACACATAACCTGATATATTCTGCAGTCACAGAATTAACAAGATACTTCAATAATGACATCGTGGCATGATGAGGTCATACCTCCTATGAATCATAGGATTTGAATTTCACAGATAAGAATGCGGTTTTTGCAATAATTGAGAGAATATGAATAAAAGAAAGATATTTGTTGGAAATTTAAGTTATACTGTCACTGAAAATCAACTCGCCGGGTTTCTTTCAAAACATGGAGAGGTCCTCAGTGTCAAAGTTATGGAAGGGAAAGGATATGCATTTGTGGAGATGAAGACTCCTGAACAAGCGCAGGCAATAAAAAATTCTCTCAGTGAAGAGATGTTTGAAGGAAGACGGCTTCTTCTTGATGATGTCCCTTCAAAAGGGCATAATCGCCGTAAAACCAGCGACAGTTCATTTGAAGGCCAGAGTCCCAGGAATACTTCGGGTGCTGGCAAGGATACGAGAAATCCCCTGTATCGCTCCGGAGCACCAGTTAGAAGGGTGAGAACTGAAGAGAATGCTCATCAGCTGACTGACGTAACTGATGAGTTTAAAAAGAAATATAACAAAGAGCAGAAACCTGTGAATCAGGATAAACAGCAGAAAAGTCATCCGGCCTCACCAAAGTCCAGCGTCAGATCCAGCCCTCCTCCTGCTGCAGTAAGGGGAGAGGGAAAATCGGTTCCCAAACAACAGGAAAGAGATAAACCGATAACTCAGGTTGAACGTGCGGAACAATCACCAAGAAAATATACTAAAACTGCCCAAACCGGACGCGGACCTGAGAAGAGAACAGACACTCAAAAGCCCAAAAAGGTAAAAGAACAACCTCCCAAAAATCCTCAACCCTATCAGGGATCCAAAAAGACCAGACGAGCACCTCAGCACAGTGATGAAACCCATGGTTCATCTGATGAATCCCAGGAGAACGAAAAAAGAAACTATCTTCGGTACTGGGCAACAATATCGGGTAAAAGAAGAGAATAAACTGCCTTTAGGGTTTTTTCTTTTTTTTAAATTTTTAGTAATATAAATACTCATTTATATGAGCGGTAAAAAAGAATGAAGAATCAGGGGCAAACCGATATGGTAGTCGGGCTGGTTTCCTGCACCGGGTATGATGATGCTCTGGTTGGACAAGCAGTGTCTGAGGTAATATCTCTCATCGGTGGAATATCAAAATACATCTCACCTGGGATGCATGTTCTGGTAAAGCCGAACCTTCTCATGGGGGCAGAGCCCTCACGGGCTATATGCACCCATCCGTCTGTTATTGCAGCAGTATGCCGGATTATTACCGACATCGGGTGCACGGTAACTATTGCTGACAGTCCGGGAGCAGGAATTCCTTATCGGACCAAAAACCTTCTGAAAGCATATGAAGCAGCAGGGTATACTGACCTTGTTTCCATTCCCGGTGTCACTCTGAATACCGATGTCTCATCAAAGACGGTTTCCTATCCTGATGGAGCATTTGTCAAACAATTTACCGTGATTACTCCGGTTATTGATGCAGATGCTGTTGTCGTCATATCCAAATTAAAAACTCATGTATATACCGGGATGACCGGGGCTGGGAAAAATATTTTTGGAGTAATTCCTGGTCTTGATAAACCCCCTTATCATGCACGGTTTCATGATGACGCACAATTTGGAAAGATGCTTGTTGATTTGAACCAGTGTATCAGCCCGGTACTGCAGATTATGGATGCAGTAGATATCATGGAAGGGAACGGCCCGATGTCAGGCAGGCCGAAAAGACTTGGAGCAATTCTTGCAAGTCAGAATTATTCGACTCTTGATGTAGTCGCCTGTCATCTGACTGGATTTGATCCGCTTACAATTGGAAGCATTCAGGCAGCAGTAGATTTAGGTATCATTGATGTGAATAAAATTGTCATCAAAGGGGCATCAGTAGAAGAACTTGCACAGCCCGATATTGAAAAACCTGAAACAAGGACTGCTAAAAGTCGCTCCTGGATGCGGCATTTTCTGCTCACGCTGCTCCACCGGGTTGGAAAGTCCTATACTCTGCATCCGGTTCTTATCAGTGGCTCCTGTATCCGGTGTCTTAAATGCCAGAGAATCTGTCCGGTTGGTGCAATAAGTCTGCATAATGGATTTCCCCGCTTTGATACCAATATCTGTATCAGGTGCTACTGTTGTCATGAGATGTGTGACTCCAATGCGATTAAGCTTAGTCCAGGGATACTGTATCGGTTGATGCGACCTCTGCTCAGATAGGGATGAAAATTTAAGAAAGATAATATACCTTTATCTGCAACGGATATTCATATGCTGGATTATATCCCCGGATTTATTGATCTTTTTATCCATCTTGATAAATATCTTCCTGACCTGGTGAGTTCATATGGAAATCTTATCTATGGTCTTCTCTTTGTTATCATCTTCTGTGAGACAGGGCTTGTCATCACTCCGTTTTTACCTGGTGATTCGCTCCTCTTCATTACCGGCACCGTTGCAGGTATGGGTTCGCTCAATATTGGAATTTTGCTGGTTTTGATATATACTGCTGCTATCCTTGGGGACTCCGTCAATTATACTATAGGCAAGTATGTTGGTCACAAGATTCTTGCGATGAACCTTCCGATGATTCGAAAAGAACACCTGGATAAGCCACATCAGTATTTTGAGAAATATGGTGGTATGACTATCATTATAGCCCGGTTTGCTCCATTTGTAAGAACTTTTGCTCCTTTCCTGGCCGGAATGGGAGCAATGGGATATAAACAGTTTATAGTCTATAATGTAACCGGCGCAATCCTGTGGGTTACAACATTCCTGCTTGCCGGCTATTTTATCGGAACTATCCCGATTGTACAGGAAAATATGTCACTTGTTGCTCTTGCAATCATCATCATCTCACTGTTTGCAGTTGGAACCCTCATTTTGGAAGTGCTTAGGTTTTTTGGAACCTGTTTTTTTTCACGTGTGAAAAGAACATAAATCGCTGTTATCTGGGACGAGGACTTCCTCAACCCGAACCTTTTTGATCTTTCCTGACAGATCTTAGCCCATGCGATATTATCCTGACCCTTATAAAGCAATAGATCTTTCTGCCCTGATTGATGCGGTTAAGGCAGCTTTTCGTGA
>Ga0351897_1005_pt2 | contig 64452 bp, 50 predicted proteins | sample BONcelHT113001C4_FD_206876 | JGI IMG/M metagenome (GOLD analysis project Ga0351897, IMG submission 206876) | Enriched cells from coal bed in the Powder River Basin, Montana, United States - BONCAT cells T11 rep1 HSBNCT.T11.300.1.C4 ... | reverse complement strand
TGGTAGTGGAAAGGACAGAAATGGGCTTTCAATTACCCACAAGGAACTCCGAAAAGCGATTGCTCTTGATAAACCACGGTGGTTATTAGTTCATGATCATGTCGTTTTCGCACGTTCTCTTTTAATTGATTTAGGATATAAGGGGAAAGAAGGTCGGGAAAAACTGACTTTACAAAAGGAATGTAAGGTATTGGATAATCTCCGGGTCATCGACATGTATGAAGACGCGATTCGTGAAAAAATAATTTATAAGGACAGGAAAGGGAACTGGGTTCAGAAGTATCAGTCAGATGATGATGCACTTCTCTTTGCAGTATCGCAATTTTCACGGTATCACGAAGTTGAAGAATTTATTCTTAATAATATTACTGATGTTTCTGCAGTCCGCAAAAAAATTCAGTTAAGGGGAGATAATCCATGAACCAGGAGAGGATTATTGAACTCCTCAATCTGGGAGAAACCAAAAATGTTGAGTTTAAAACTAATTGCAGAAACCTCAACGCAATCGGTAATGTGGTTACTGCTTTTCTCAACACTTCTGGTGGATATGTCATTTGCGGGGTGAATGACCGAGGGGAAATCCTCGGTATCGAAGATTCCTATACCCAGGTGAATAAAATTGATGATCTTCTTCTCAAATTTCTTGCTCCAAAAGCACCGGTATTTGTATTACTGCAGAATATTGAAGAGAAAAAACTGATTGTTATTGAGGTTCCTTCAGGGAAGGATATTCCATATGCATTCCGGAATAGTATATACATCCGCGATGGTGAGAATACTCGAAAAGCTGATGTCGATACTATAAGGGACATGATACTTCGAAAACAGGTGACGCCTGAACGATGGGAACGACAATTTTCTCTCGCTGATATTCATACCGATCTGAGTGGGGAAGAGGTCAATTCATTTGTGAAGTCAGCTGGAGAGAAGCTTCGGTTCCAGATTCAGGAAGATGATGATCAGTTCTCCCTTCTGGAAAAGCTCTCTCTGGTAAAATATGGGCGTCTCACGAACGGAGGGGATGTCCTCTTCGGGAGTAATCCAGCAATCAGATATCCCCAGGTCCGAGTGCAGGCGGTCAGATTTGTATCAGATCAGACAGATGATACCTATCAGGATATGAAAGTTTTTGAAGGTCCGATGGTTTCAACATTAGAAGATCTTTTTATTTTTATTCAGAGGAATACGGCAACCATTTCACGATTTACTAGGGAACAATTGATTCGGCAGGATCAACCTCTGTATCCGTCAGATGCGATACGGGAAGGTCTGGTTAATGCATTTGCTCACCGTGATTATGCTGATTTTTCAGGTAGCATTGTAGTCAAGATTTTCAAAAATCGTCTGGAGATTACAAATGCAGGCAGGTTTCCAGAAGGGATTACCCCGGATAATCTCCTCGAAAAGAGGCATATTTCAGTTCTCCGAAATCCTGACATTGCTCACATTCTCTATCTCCAGGGCTTGATGGAGAAATTAGGCAGAGGTAGCCAACTTATTCAGCAGGTGTGTGCTGATAATGGATTACCTTCGCCACAATGGAAAGAAGATCAACGGAGTGTGACACTCACCTTCTACTCACCCGTTATCAGTATCGATATCCAATCTACCGCAGTTGCCACCTCACATATGTCTTTGGGCGTCACCCCTGAAGTCACCCCTGAAGTCACCCCCGAAGTGAAGCGAATGCTCGGAATAATAGATGGTGAGGTATCCCGGAGAGATTTACAGAACCTTCTCAAACTAAAAGACGGGAAACATTTTAGAATTGCATACCTGCATCCGGCTATACAGGCGAATCTTATCGAGATGACAATCCCTGATAAACCCACAAGTCAAAGTCAGAAATATCGTCTTACTAAAAAAGGTTATTCCCTTCGGAGCGAGATGAAATGATTACCTACATGAAATCTCTCCCGAGGTTTTTCCTCTTATGACCACCCGTATCACTCTTCAACAGCTCGAATCATACCTCTGGGATGCGGCTGTTCTCCTTCGTGGGACTATCGATGCCGGTGACTATAAACAGTTTATTATGCCGCTCCTCTCCTATAAACGCCTCTGTGATGTTTTTGAGGAGGAGACAGAGGTGGCCCTTGCAGAGTCCGGAGGTGACGGTGGGTTTGCAGCATTTCCAGAGAACCACCGGTTTCAGATTCCTCCTGAAGCTCACTGGCGGGAAATCAGGAAAGTTTCCCGTGATGTCGGCCAGGCTCTGCAGGTTGCTCTCCGGGCTATTGAGACTGCGAATCCGGATCGGCTATACGGGATATTTGGCGATGCCCAGTGGACTAACAAGGATAGACTCTCTGATGCTACCCTCCGTGACCTAATCGAGCATTTCTCCTCGCTTGAACTGACGGTAGCCAATCTCCCCGAAGATGGACTTGGTAATGGATATGAGTACCTGATCAAGAAGTTTGCTAAGCAAAATAACAAGATCGAACATGGCGAAAGTGACCTGTTTCTCACCGGTGATTCCATCACGATGCGATTTGAAACCCCTGTTCCACAGTCATAGGGGCGATATATCGCTTCACATCATACGATAAACTTTGGAATCGATAGAGATGAGACCGGGGATCTATTATATCGGTTAAAGAATGCTCCTTAGAGAAAATATCACCCGATTTTTCTGCCTTAATGGCCTTGTTTCCGCATGAGCCGCCAGCCAGTTGGCTTCTTTTGTTAATTCTCCGATATACACCTCAGCTTTCTTCACTAAGAGTTCATGCATTGCTCCCCACCCGCTCGCCTCTGTTTGTTTATGTGATCCTTATCACTGCTCCTTCTTGGAAATCTGCCATAATGTGTACCTGAAAGAGAGTCCCATTATTTATCGATATTTTCCAGTTTTATAGATATTTTTGGCATAAATTTGTGATTAGGAGTGAAATCTTCAGCCCTGTGGTTCAGAGACCGATAGGAAAACCCCCTCATATCCGCCTGATATTTAGCGATTTTTAAAGGAGGCAATAGAAACTATGATGCAAAAACATGGGTGATTTATAGACCCTCTATGGCTGTTTGGTGAAATGAGTTTCTCTCATATTTTACCAAACCAAAGAAGAATTGAGGTAATTTATATAGAGATGATAAAAACTCAAAAATATGCGGATTTTAGTATCTTCGATAAGGTGAAGATGAAGAATAAAGACTAATTTGAGCATATTTTAGCCATGCCATGCTAGAAGCAAAGGGTCGGAATATACCAGGTTCAGAAAGAGGGAGTAAAACAGGTTATACCTGGGAGGCTGTTATCAGCCAGGTGGTGCTGTTAGAATATCTGTATCTCTGAATAGAGAACTTTGTGCATGCTTCTGCGAGAATACCCATGTTGGTCCCGACTTCCTTTGATGACATGCCGATCTCCCGGGCGATAAACTTTGATTTAAAAATAGCCGTGATGAAAACGGCAGGGGAACATCGAAAAATGGCAGACTTTGCACAAAAGCAGCAGATTTCGGATCTCCGGACGTGCAACACTTATTCCTGATCTCACCACTTTAGTCACATCGGTGCAGACGATCGTGGATACGAACCCATGGAGTTGTACCTCATACTCTTCAGCAGGGGCGACGATTGCCGGAGTCGTGAAGGGAACTGAAAAGTATAGGGAGTAGTCATCTACAAGGATGCCTAGGCCAAGACGGTGGGAGAAATCTCGGTTAAGGCGGGAACCGCGGCTGCATTCAACTCGAACATTACCACAATCCTTGGGACCGCTGCCCTTGGAACCGCGATGGGAGGCAGTCCATCGCATGACAATTCTGAAGACGGGTTCAGTGCAGTCCTGAAGTGTCTTCATAATTGTATCATAGTATTATGAACTCATGAGTATGAAAACTTCTGTTTTCTCCTAAATTTTAATTTCAGGGATGAAAACGTCTTATACTCAATCTTAAAAGGACACCTGATGAGGCCAGCCTTGGCAACTGGATCCATTGACCAGAGTCCATGACCAGCCGGTGTAGAACTCCGGCACCACCTATAGAAGATTCATAGAGAAGAATGGACATCTGTGGTCCGGTACCGATCCACACTGACAAGAATTACCTCTCATCAAACTGGAGCACAGTTCAATTCCCGGTTGGATGGCATAGTAGAGTGGTGCGAGTTTATCCTTTGACATCATCTCCTTTCGGTAGGGTGGATTAGAAGAATATTCATCGTATCATTCACGACAAGTTTTATTGATTCAACCGGATTTCAAGGAATTTAATTGGGTAGGACTTTATCGGCATTTATTTTAACTCTATAAAAGAGAAGTGTAGACTCGGTGAGCGGATGACAATACCAGATTATAAAACGATTATGCTGCCTTTTCTCCAAAAGCTTGGTGATAACAAGTCTTATCCTCTTCAAAGAATAATGCAGGAGTTAGCAAATCACTTTCAACTCACAGAGGAGGAAAGAGCCCAATTAACTCCTAATGGCAAACAGCGAATTTTTATTAACAGATGCTATTGGGCAAAAAAATATCTCAGTGAAGCAGGGCTTGTAGAAAGCGCTAATAGAGGATTAGTAAATATTACACCTGAAGGGATAAAATTACTTCAGGAAAACCCTGACTTCATTAGCGTTAAACGATTGGAACAGTATGACAGTTTTCAAGCCTATAAAGGCAGAAGTAGATCTTCGGAAATATCGATTCCATCAGATGAAACTCATACTCCTGAAGAAATAATAGACAGCGTGTATAATGAATTACGTAGAGTTCTTATTTCTGATCTTATAGAAAAAATCCTTAATTGTTCACCGCGTTTTTTTGAGGATCTTGTCCTTGATGTTTTAGTCACTATGGGATATGGAGGATCTCACAATGATGCCACTCAGTCAGTAGGTCGAACCGGAGACGGGGGTATTGATGGCATCATCAAAGAAGATAAACTCGGACTTGATGCTATTTATCTCCAGGCAAAACGGTGGAAAGGATCAGTAGGAAGACCGGAGATTCAATCATTTGCCGGGGCTCTTGATGGAGTCAGGGCAAAAAAGGGAATATTTATTACAACATCCTCATTCACTCAAGACGCAAAAAACTATGTAAAAGGAATCGAGAAAAAGATCGTCCTTATTGACGGAGAGCAACTTGCAAGCTTTATGATCGAGTATAACGTAGGGGTTTCACCGGTTATGACGTATATTCTAAAGAAAATTGATACGGATTATTTTGAGTAACAAAATTATTAATCAGAAATATAAATATAAATATATCAGCTGAAATTAGGGTTTAATAAGAAATAAAAAAGTAAATTGAAAATTTCGATCAGTTCACTTGATTTTTTTCTCAAGCTTCTTGAGCTTTTTAACGGCGCTCTGGCTGCCCGCAGCTACCTGCTTTGTAAGCTCTTCTGCTTTGACTTTCTTCGCCCTGTTCAGCTTTCCTAATTGTTTCTTACTCGTTGGCATACAGTCACCTCGCAATCCTTTTGGCTTTTTCTATTAGCTTTTTCTCTTCTTAACAATATCCCTGTCTCGTTGTACCCGGATATCATCTTCCAAAAATACTAAAAACGTTCTATTATTCGGGTATACTCCATGATTATCGAGATTATCCTTTTTGTCAATTAAAGTGATTAATTGACCATTTTATTCAGGCCACCACCGGTGTATTCTCTTTGGAAGAAATTGCAGGAATAATAAAACGAAAAAACTCACAGGTAAACTGCTCAAAACTGAACCCTTCCCCCTCGATAACAAGTTTCCATTTGTGTTCCATTGACAGGATATTCATAAAAGATATCATAAGATACATTGAGGTCAGGAATGGATCGAGATCAGCCCGGATTGTTCCATCATCGATACCTTCCTGGATAGCATCCCGCAGGATCATGCGACAGGTACCATATCCCTCTCCAATCTCTGCAGTACACGGATTCTCTTTAGAAAAACGTTCAGACCCGTAAAAGTGTATCATCCGAAGATAATCCGGATATTCTTGTGAAAACTGATAGTAAGCCTGACCCATCAGGATAATCTTTGCAATTCCCGAAACCTTTTTTTCCATACACTCCTGATACTTGATCTTCAGAATATGAATACCACGAAGAACGATAGAAGCGTAAAGGGCCTCCTTATTTTTAAAATACAGATAAAGTGTGGCCTTATTTAGTTCAACTTCGTGAGCGATTTCATCCATAGAAACATCTTCAAAGCTACGGGAGAAAAAAAGACGCTCCGCTGCATCAAGGATCTCAGTCTTTCGTTTTTCCTTTTCTCGTTGCCTTCTATCTGCTATTCCCATCCCGATACCTCCTCAAGATTCAGATGTCCCGCCGGACCCAGGCTTCGATGAGCGCCCGCGTGATACTTGCCTTCGAGGGATAGGACGGCAAGGTATCCCGGGTAAACCATCTTGCGTCTTCAATCTCTTGATTGTCTACCTCGATATCCCCTCCGGCATAGTCTGCGACAAAGCCAATCATGAGCGAATCAGGAAACGGCCAGGGCTCGCTACCGAAGTACCGGAGGTTTTGAACTGTTATGCCGACCTCTTCGGCTACTTCGCGATGGACGGTCTGCTCGAGATTTTCACCGGGTTCATTGAAGCCGGCAATGATTGAGAAAACACCTGGCGGTGAGCGGGGGGAGCGGGCAAGCAAGACTTCCTCACCCTTTTTGATAAGTACAATGATGGCCGGGGATATCCGTGGGTAGGTGATACGGTTGCAGGCAGTACAGATCTGTGCCCGCTCGGTCGTGAGTGATCGGGTTTTTGCACCGCAGCACCCACAGAAGACAGTTGAACGATTATAATCAAGGATCCGCACGGCATAGGAGGCAAGAGCTATGTCGCGGTCCGAAACTATTCCATATAGATCACGGATCGCGGACAACTCACAGTTTCCCGGCATCATGGAATGAGCAGTGACTTCGGCTGCATAGTAAAAAAGGTCACCATAGGTACCGATGTACACAGGTAAATCGCATATGAGACCGGCGGGGAGTGGGTCAGAAATGATAACAGTGCCAAAATCCGTATCTCTCTGCAAGATTACTGAATTGCCCTGAACCAGGATCCAGCGTTTTTGTGAAGGCTTGGAATCCTTAGGTTCAGGGTAGACAGGGAGGAGGGGGCGGACTGTGTAGAACGGGGTGTGCTTCATATGAAATTTTCTCTCTGAATTAGTGATGCTCTCTAAATAACTCACATAGAAGTACTTATTCTATGAAATATTCCGGCTCTTTTCGTTCATTATATAAGGAATGTAACCGGAACGAAGCATCCATGACCAGACCGGGTTTCATTCTTCTCGCATGGTTGGGGCAGTGCTTAATACAGGCGCAACAGGTGACACATTTCTCTGTATCAATCACATGACAATTATCAGGATCAATAGCCCCGACAGGGCATCCCTCTGCACAGATCCCACATTGAGTACACGCATCACCAACCGCAATAAAATCAACAGTCCATAGTTTTGAATCACCCCGGTAGGGACGACAACCAGGGATATGTATATCAGATATACGATCAAAGGATGGAATGGCATTTATTTTTTCCTTCACTTTTCGGCCAAATAACTCTGCGTGATTTTTATCACTTGCATCAGGACGATCTCTGGCTACCAGTGCTTCTTCATGGGAAAAGGAATGTTCCCCGATATAGGCACCACCTGCAATTGGTTTGCACCCAGACTGAGTCAGAATATCCATAAGCTCGATGAGTGCATCCTCATACACACGATTACCGTAGACGACAACGCCCACTGCAGGCGTATTTTGGGCTTTAATCGCATGTAACCATTCGACAATAAGGTTCGGGACCCTCCCCATATACACCGGTACAGCAACAATAAGCAATTCATTTTCCAATGTCTGTAAAGGCTGTGTTCTCGCTTCCGGGCGGGTAATATCAATAATTTCTACAGTACTGTGGTTTATTCCGCGTGCAATACTCGTAGCAACCGTTTTTGTGGTTCCTGTCGGTGAAAAATATACTAATTTTATTAAATCTAATTTCATTGCATTTACTCCATCAACGATGTATGAATATTACCACAATGATCCTTTCCCATAGGAAAGTAAAATTTCCCGGGATTATACCAGAAGTAAGATTCATTACACAAATATTACTTTGAGTGATATTATAACTTTCGTTTATTTAATAACTCATAGTTAGAAACTTATACCAATAACCAAGCCCATGAGCAAAGTTCTCCTAATATTTAAAAATCGCCGTTTATTTGAATAATATTCTCACTTCTTCCAAATCAGGTAACAATACTAATCAATTCAAACGATAAACATATTCATAATCCATTGGTCAGATGAGTGGAGAAGAAGGGATATCTCCCTTCTTTGGATGCCGCTCCATTGTTCATTGGGTTTTACGGGTGTATCTATGAAAAAATACTCAATTATTCTTCTGACTATGTTGATCCTTTTTGGTACCGGAATAGTGTCTGCAGCGAATGAAATCAAAATCGGCGCACTCATTGATAATTCTGGTGAGAGTGCTTCGTATGCAGAAGGGATTGAAGCCGCGATTGATCTGGCGGTCAGTGATCTTAATGACAGTTATGAATTAGCCGGAATGGATACCAGGGTCATCGTAATAAAAGCATATGTCGACGGCACGAAAGAGGGGGCAATAAAAGGAACTGAAGACCTGCTCGCAGATGGGGGGCAGATCATTGTCGGTCCGTATTCTTCAGAAGAAGTAGCAGGCATCCTTCCCCTTCTCACCAAGAAGGAGATACTATCTATAAATCCTTCAACATCTGTAGAACTCTCAAAACAAGGAGATCCGGTAATCAGATTAGCCCCGAGTGATGCACGTCTTTACCAGGCTCTCATCGCATACAATAATGCAGCAGCTGATAAAATTCCGATGAAAGGGGTAATTCTGGCAAGAGATGATGTCTATGGAGGAACGCTTGCTGAAACGATGAAAGATAAATCCTTTATCTCATTATCTGTTGAAAATCTCCAGGAAAATGGTGTAGAAGAGCAAAATGTGACTGAAACACTCTTATATGCTCCAAATACCAAGGACTTTACCAAAACACTTAATGAATTAAGCAGCCTGGTGACTCCTCTCATCGACGAATATGGTGAGAACAATGTCATCATCCTTGTGGTCTCTTTTGATGAGATTGCCGATATCCTTGCTCAGGCATCGGAGTATCCAGTGTTGTATAAAGTCAGGTGGCAGGGAACAGATTCAGTAGCGTTGAATCCGGCAATTTTAAGCAATGCAACTGCTGCCGGTTTTGCTGTTGACACCGGCCTTACTGCTCATTCATTCAATATTATCCAACCAAAAGATACCGACTATTGGAGAGTGTACGACGCGATAAAGGCAGCAAACGACGGTCATCAACCAAGTATCTATGAGATTCTTCCCTATGATGAAACGCTTATGGCCGCCTGGATCATGCAGAGTAACCCATCAACCCTGGAGGATATGCTCTATATTGCTGACAGTTTCGGTAAATTATCATATGGTGCCACCGGGTGGCTAAAGTTAAATTCTCGGGGAGATCGTCAGTTTGGTGATTATTTCTTCTATCAGGTCCAAAAGGGAGAAGATGAAACATATTCATGGATCCCGGTTTCGATGTACCTGGATGAAACAAATTCACTTGTCCCTCTCAAAAACACGAATAATACCTTTATGCAGCATTATAGTTCGGGAACAGTTCAGTGAGAATTACATATCAGGAGAATGAATTATTGCCGGATTGACCCATCAGGGAAGCAACATCTTCCAACAAAAATTCTGCAAAACCAGGATAGATCTGAATATGTTTGATGTCGAATGGGACACAAAGCCGCTGTAGCCGGGCACAGTCACCATCATGTGCCTGACAAGGCCTAATCCCAGTGAACACAAACCCAGCCGATTCAGCCAGTTCAAAGAGCAGACCGGTGGCGGACTGAGCAAGCGGCAGATCAAGATCCACAACTTCAGCACCGGCAAATTCGATCATGTCGTTTGTCACCCGCAGAATCTCTGTCCATTGACGCTCATCTGCGGTGATAACCGTGATTACTCCTTTGAGCAGGGTTCTATCATAATGTATCCTGAAATCCCCACTGTCATTTGCAGGTTTTGGTATACCCATCATGCAAGACTGCTGAAGATGCTCGTAGATCCTTGTAATCATTGCATAATGACAAGCAGGAATATGGACGGTAACCGGAGGGGGGAGGGTCAGGTACTTAAAACAATGGAGGTAAGATTCCCGCTGAGGCGGGACATCCGTATTGACCAAAGCCTTGAACAACCGGGGAGGACATGCTGCAAGATCAAGGCCGCAGGGGACAAGGCCCATATGAAACCCACCTTTCTGGCTTTTATCATGGCTGGTAACTGCGTTAAATGACAACCCTGACAGCCCTAACTGGGAAGCCCTGGCACTGATAGCCTTATCAAGGGACTCCATAATTCGCCTGCCACGATGGGCTGGAGAGACAACAAGAAGTCCGATTTCAGCCATAGGAACCGGTTCAGGTCGGATTAGCCCAATATGTCCTGCTACCTCTCCATCCTCACCGACCGCGACATAACTGATCAAGTGACCACTGCTGATGAGATGAAGTAACCCTTCAGGACGATAAAAATCTTCATTTTTGTAGGTATACCCATAAACCATCCAGAATAATCGCGAAACCTGAATGGCCTCTTCAGGATGCATCGGCCTGATTTCATATTGTTGAAGGGGAGCGGGAGTAATTTCATGAATTTCCTGATCCATCTCAATATCTACCTGACCAGGCAATTTTTTTACAAGATGAAGAACTTTGCCACGCTTTCCAAGATTCTCAAATCGCACTTCATCAACTATATTTCTAATGATCTGAAATCCCAGACCGTGAGATTGAATCTCCCCGTCTGTAGCAATTACATCAGGAAATTCCTTCGGCGAATCGTGAAAGGGTATACCTTCGTCTCGAAATGAAAGGACCAATTCGGTCGGATTAATATTCCCTTCAATAAAGATATCACCAGGTGTGCAATCAGGATATGCATGCTGCAAGATATTTACAAAGGCTTCTTCGCAAGCAACCTCAAGATGGAGGAGATCAGTATCAGAGAGACCGGCAATGATACTAAGTTCATGAACATAGCTCAATAATATGCGGAGAAATTTCCGGTTAGCAGGTATGATTAACTGGGTAGTTGGGCAATGTTCGTTATTGAGACAGACAGGCATACATAGTGAGACTGGAGTATTCTTTTCAGAGGGCATACCTGTTCTTTCTCTTTACAAAGTAATAGAATCTTCTAAAGATTTCCATCCTGCAGATGAAGCGATGTCTTCTTGCAGGATATGTGATTACCCCTTTTATGGTGACCATATTAGAATGAATGATAATAATCCATCGATTTATCTCGGAAACAACGATATCAGATTTCTTTTTTGCGAAAAAATTGTTTGATATCTCCTTTTGTAAACCTATTGTGCTAAAACAACACCGAAGAAAGGACGAAACCCATGCTATTTGAGCGGGTTAAGTCAATTTTTTTCATGGTATCCCTTGAAACCTGTCCCGGGTTTATGAAAGGGCACCTGTAGAAATGGCTGACAATAGCCGCAAAAAAATCGTTTTGTTGAGTCTGGATGATTCTCTCTTCATCTGATTATGTTAGAATTTTATAGGAAGTGCTCCCTACAAGGTATATGATTCAGACCGACCCTATGCCGCAAAAACGTGGACTGATTGCTCCATGTGGCATGAATTGTGCCTTGTGCCTGGCCTTTCAACGCCCTAAAAAGAAATGTCCCGGATGCTGGGGGGATGATTCAAATAAAGCTCAATCTTGTAAATCATGCAGTATTCTCAACTGTCCAACAATCCAGAATAGTACTTCCCATTTTTGTTATGAATGTGAGAGAATGCCATGTAAGCGACTGAAACAGTTAGATACCCGATATCGGACTAAATACGGGATGAGCATGATTGCCAACCTGAAGGAGATTCGGGATATGGGCATTGACACTTTTCTGATTCATCAGGCAGAAATATATACCTGTAGCACGTGCGGAAGCTTTCTTTGTGTGCATCGTTCAAGATGCCTCACGTGTGAGCCTTGATCTCCCGGCTAATGTATAAAAAAAAAATTTTCTCGATCTGACTGGGACCTTCGATAGGCGCGATTTAAGTTTTCACAATAGTTCGAGGCCCGATTTATGTATCATAAACCGTCGAATCAAAGGTCTGGTCCAAAAGAAACCACAAAATCTCATAATTAAGATCACATTATAGAGAATCACTTAATAAATGATTTCCTACCGGATGAGAATGTGAATCAAACTAATCTGAATACATTTGAGTGATTGTACAGATTTTAAAGCCCATTATATAATTATCCCATTATGAATAGTAAGAACCACCCAAAACCATATCAATAGAGACATACTAGTATGGAATTATGAGAGTGTACACGCTGTTGATTTTATTGATGATGAGTTTATTCATCATCCATCCGGTATTAGCAGAGATTGACGAATATGATGAAACATTATCCGAAATAGAATTTAATGCAACACCGGGAACTGACCCGATATCTAACCTGACCCCGTCACCAACTCCCACTCAGGAACTCACAGTAATTCCAACATTTGAACCTACTAAAGTGCCTACCGCTGAACCGACTACAGAGCCCACAGATACACCAACAATAGAACCAACTACAACCACCATCACGATTGAACCCACAACACAGCCCACGGATATACCGACACAAGAGCCAACAGCATTCGTCACTAATGAACCGACAACTCAACCCACAGATACACCAACAATAGAACCAACTACAACCATCACGATTGAACCCACAACACAGCCCACGGATATACCGACACAAGAGCCAACAGCATTCGTCACTAGTGAATCGACAACACAGCCGACAGATACACCAACAATAGAACCAACCACAATCATTACCACGGATCCTATCGAAGAACCGATATTTATTCCGATTGTTGAAACAATCACAGATCCAATTGTTATCCCATTTGAAGAATCCGGATACTTCCAGATAAATTCAGAACCCGTAGGAGCAGACGTTACCTTTGATGAAATAGGGCGGGGACCAACGCCGGTTATTGTAATAGTGCCCGCAAACGGGACTGCTTCACACTCATTATTATTACAGAAAGGAGGATATGAAGACTGGACATCTGTTATTGATCATAATCCTCCGGCAGGAACAACTGAAACAATTGATGCCACATTAAGTCTTCTCCCACCTAATGGCTCAATTTCCGTCACATCTTCCCCTACCGGTGCAACCGCCCTCCTTGATGGTTCAGCAGTGGGAACCACCCCTTGTACATTTAACGATGTTACCGCCGGATCTCACACCGTTGCAATTAGTAAAGACGGCTATAATCCCTATTCATCCACAGTACAGGTAAATTCAGGATCAGAAACAAGTGTCCATGCAGCACTCAGCCCGGTAACCAGTGCAGGTTCACTTACGGTAACTTCAGAACCTTCGGGAGCATTGATTCTCTTAAACAATGTTGCTTATGGATATACAAATGCATATTATGACGCCATTGCAACCGGATCATATACCCTGAAACTTTTAAAACACGGATATCAGCCGGTTTCTACAACAATTGAAATAAAACCAGGAACAAATACTCCGGTTAGTGCAAAATTACCACTATATTTCCCACCAACCGGATCTCTGAGTATAATATCAGAGCCAAACGGAGGAGCAGTAAAAATTGATGGGGAAATGAAGGGCTATACGCCATTGAGGATACGAGGACTCAGGCCTGATAGTTATAATGTGAGAGTATCAATTCCCGGTTACCTCTCATGGATAGGAATTGTTCACGTTACTGCAGGGAGAGAGACATCCATCTACGCTCCTATTGCTCCGACAAAACCAGTTACCTATTCAGGTTCAATCTCGATAACTGCAGAACCATCAGGTTCATCAGTAATCATTGATGGAACTCCGGTTGGAAAAACACCTGTTTTCGTTAGTAACATAGCCGCTGGAAGTCATACCATCTATCTTGAATCTCCGGGATATCTTCCGGTTACTTTTGTTACACAGGTTTTCCCAGGTAAAACTCAGTATATCTCTCCAATACTAACGAAAGAGCCGGTTGTTAACATTACTCCGGATCTTATCAGATTATCGGACAATGCTGCTATGTATCTTAAAGAACGAGGCTTGACAAAGGCCTTAAATGCCTTTAATGATCCTAACAGCGGATTTATCCTGGACGAAATGTATGTCATCGCATTGGATATGGATGGTGTTATCCTGGCTCATGGAAAAGATAAGGGATTAATCGGAGTAAACCTTTCAGAATTTGCTGGTACCAACGAAGTATGTTCAGGCATGCTCATGAAAAATGTTGCAGTTACAGGTGGTGGATTAATCTATGATACCTCTCTTACCAGCGGGGAAGAATCACAGGTTTCACTTGTATATATCAGACCGGCTATCAGCGGAGTAATTATAGGGACAGTAATGACAATTCCGGATATTGTTTATCCGGTTCCCATTGAAGATGCAGAGAGAATGAAAGATATCGTGCACAATTCGGTAATTACTGCTCGTGATCAAAACATTGCGTTAATGGACCAGTCATCTGATGATTTTTCCGAGTCACTCACTTCAGCAGGGATGGCGTTATATCCCTTTGAACGTTCGATCACCGATGATGCAGATTTATATGGAGTAAGAAGATCACAGATTCTCACGGCAGCATCAGAATCTGAAGGAAATTTTTTCTGGCTCCTTCATAAACAGGAACCAGATATCATGACACTCATCCCCGGATATGCAGAAGCAATTGATACAGTCTGGGGAATATGGACTTCTTCAAAACCAAATCAAGATGACGTTATTATGATGGTTGATATGGATATGGCAGATATATGATAGTTCAATATACGAATTAACCTCTTTTTTTCTAAATATTTGTTAGCATATACTGTTCATTTCAGATATCAGAGTAGAAAGGAAGGAATTCAGGACCTGATGACGTTCAACCGCTAATTCCCTGGCACTAGGTGTATACATTCGATCTGAGAGTTTCAAGAGCTTTTCGTTGATATGATCAATAGCATCACAAATATCCCCGCCACGTTCACCTGCGTTAATAAAAGCACGGGCTATTCCAATCGCCCCGGTTGCATCAAGTTTATCGGCATCAGATAAAATCCTGGCCTCCAGTGTTTCAGGATGATGAGAAGTACTAAACCGATGAGTCAGGATTGCATGTGAAATACAGGTTATAAGATGTGATGGATATCTGATAGAGGTAAGATAAGCCTCTGCCATTCTGGCCCCCTCTTCCTCATGAGGTATCCCGGTCTTTTCTTCAATTGGCCTGGCTATATCATGAAGCAATGCAGCCGGAATGAGTACCAATAAATCAGCCTGCTCCCTAGTTCCTATTTTTTTACATAATTCAGTAACCCGGAGAGTATGATCCAAACCGTGTGACCCGGGTTGACTAAAGATACCGGTTACATATTCCTGTATGTCAAGAAAATTCTCATTCATAAACGATCTAGATATCTATCAGATGTTAATACCATATAAGGAAAGATACCAGATGACCATATATTATAAACTAAAAAATTGACTTTCAATGGTAAAAATTGACATTTCCATCGGGGACACTTAATTCTTACAAAACCAAATACTTATTATGTTACTCATTATGGCACGATGTCAGGTCATCCCTGAACACTGGGAGGATTTTTCAAAGCAAGTAGAACAGATTATCCCTCTCGTTCACTTAGAGCCGGGATGTATAAGGTATGAATTACATAGCGATGTCTATACTCCGGGCCTTTTTATTTTCCATGAAGAATGGGAGAGTCAGCAGCATCTTGATGATCATATTGCATCTAAACATATGAAAGAACATTTTTCCCTGACAACTGAATGGATGGCTTCACCTGTAGAATTGATGATCTATACCGTTACTGATGTTGAGAAGAAAACGTTATCATAAAAAATCCAATACCGCCTATTGGTGCCCGAGCCAAAACAGACTCTAATTGTTTTTCATACAAATTTAAGAATAGTTGTACAGTACCATCTGATTCATTATAAAAACCCGGAATCTTCAATTGAGATACGGTGGTTGATGATACCCTTATAAAAGAGGCTCCACTTTTTTTAGGCAAGATTTTCCACTCATTAAAAGCTCTATTCTATCTAACCCGGTGCACTTTCATAATTATGGGTATTAGGTGATTTTATCCTCAAATTTACCAGACTTATTCATGGCACCCCCTTAATCCGGATTGCAAAGGGATTGAGAATCTGCGCATGATACATTGGAAGATTTCAATATGCTTCATAGTTATACTTCTAAAAAACCCTTCAGTGAACCCGACCAGAAAATCTACCCCCTGACCGTGTCGAATGAGTCTGAAAATGGCGCCGTATATTCTCTTTAAATCAGGTATTTTTCTTCAAAAGTTTCTTATCCGTGAAATGAATTATTGTTATCAACAATGACGAAAGTGGCGAAAAGATGGAAAACTGATGCTGAGCGGGAGCGGAGTGAGGATACTCTTCCTCATATAAACCATAAGAGAAAAGTGTTACTTCAGGATCTGGCAGAGGAGCATGGTACTCCTATCTTTATCATAGATCATGAAATAATACGTCAAAATTATCAGGAATTTAAAGAGCAACTTCCAAACGTTCAGATTTATTATGCGGTAAAGGCTAACACGACCCCGTCAATAATAAAAACGCTGTATGAAATGGGATGTAGTTTTGATGTTGCTTCTATGCCCGAATTCATGATAGTATATGAAAATATAAAAAATATGCCGGATAAAGAACGCCAGGAATGGATATGGGATAAAATAATCTATGCAAATACCATAAAACCAATTGATACCATTCAGGCACTTAATCAATATAACCCGCTGGTAACCTTTGACAACAGTGAGGAACTGAAAAAACTGAAAAAATATGCTCCTAATTCAGGTGTTGTTCTTCGAATCAGAGTCCCGAATACCGGTTCAATGGTTGAACTTTCATCAAAATTCGGAGCTGATCCCGGAGAAGCAGTGGACCTTATCGCGGAAGCGAAGGATCTGGGTCTGGTAGTTGAGGGGTTGAGTTTTCATGTAGGCAGCCAGTGCACAAATTTTGATAATTATATTCAGGCACTCTCCCTTTCTGCGGATATCATCAATGAAGCAGAAACAAGAACAGGCCTGAAGATAAGAATCCTTGATATTGGCGGTGGTTTCCCGGTAAAGTATCATCCTGAGGTAAAGTCACTTACAGAACTTGCAAAACAGCTTAATACAGAGATTTCACGATTATTTCCAGAAGATATGCAGATTCTTGCTGAACCAGGGAGATTCCTGGTTGCAAATGCATGCACGCTCGTAGCCAAAGTAGTAGGGAAAGCGATGCGTGATGGAAAACCATGTTATTACATTAATGACGGGGTATATCATACCTATTCAGGTCAGATATTTGACCACAATAATTATCCGGTTCTATCATTTAAAGAAGGGGAGACTCAGATATCAGCGGTGTTCGGGCCAACCTGTGATGCATTTGACACGATAACCCAGAGTGCAGAACTTCCGGATCTTGAGATAAATGATCTGGTATATTCCGAAAATATTGGAGCATATTCTATTGCATCATCAACATATTTTAACGGATTCCCTCCTGCAAAGATAGTTGATATAAATTAAGGTACTGATGTAATACCAATTTTTTTTATTAGTTTTACACTGGAATCTGAAACCTTTAATTGACTGAACTTCATTTCAGATTATCATACCGGCATTATCCATTCTAATCCCATATTTTCATCCAGATTCTTCAGATTCATCCTACCAAAAATAAATTTCATAGATCATTGTCTGGTTTAGGATTTGCAGCACAGTATATTCTAGTTCCATGGTTTTTTGATCACAGGCCATAAGCGTGCCAATTAAAGTCCAAAAGTAATATTATCTCCAATACGAGTGAAAGTACCACTGAAGTAGTTACATCCGGTATTTCCGGATACAGTCCCATCAGGAAGAAATGTTATTGAAGTCTCAGCTCCCTCACTTCACCCAACCGAACTTGAAGTATTTTCATACCATGTCAGAATAAAAAGGTGAATTAAGAATGAGATCGTCAGATATGCTCTCTCCATCAGAAACATAGTCAACAAGAAGTACTTCATGTTCATCATAGAGGAGAAGATGCGTCTCATTCATCAGAAGAAGAGCAGCATGTTTCAAGTTTGCCAGATAATCACCTTCCTGATCCATTACCTCTGGCTGGCACAGCATGCGGGTAGTAACAGGTGTAGTGATAATAATTGCACCGCTTCCCGAAGTATATCTGGCATTATATTGGTTACATCCGGTGCTCCCGGAAAGGTTTATACCTGAAAATGTCGCGGTTATCAGAGTTTCAGGTAAAGGAGAAACGAGGAATCCGACCTTATTTAAATATTGATTAACAGTAAAATTTCCTTCGGGATTTACGGAGATTTCCGGGGAAATAGTACGTAACTCTGCATAAGCCGGAGATAAAACTGCCATCAATCCGACAAAAAATATGAAAGATATAATGATTCTATATCGCATAGAGATTATTAAATACATATCTATTAATTTTTTGCGAATTGACCAAGGTCCACATACGACCAAATAAAGATCCCAATTTTTTCTCTCGGTTGATGCGAATAACTACATCTTCAATTTAAATCATGAGCCGAATTATAACCTATCATTTTACTTCGAAGTCGCAATCCTGCAATTATTCCGGATAGTCCAAATGCAATGATAATTAATCCTAACATAATAAGGAAAATTCTGATTACTCCAATCGGAATGATAAATATCAGAAGACCAAAAATTAAGGAAATCACGCCAATGATAGATCTGCTATAAAATCCTTCAGGGACCGCAGTTTTACCATGAAAAACACGGAAAAGAATCAATCCTGCACTACTAAACATCCACAAACCAAGCAGGATGAGGATAAAAACACTCCAGAATAATTGAGGAATATAAAAAAATACACCTGAAACAATACACAAACAAATACCCTGCATCACCCCGGATTTTTTTTCTGTTTTGTCAGAGGAGAAAAATCCGTTCAGAACAGAGAATAATCCCAATATGAAGACACCGGCCGGGATTAGTATATCGGTAATTTCTGCAAACGCAATATCTGGCGACAGAGCAAACCCTGCCCCAATAATTATTGAAACCATACCAAAGAGGATTAATTGATGCCAGGTAGCAGTTTGCGAAAAAATTCTATGATCCGGACCATATTGTAGTGTATCCTTTGTAAAGGAAAAAATCGTGATAAATGTTTCTGCAATCATTAAAAAAAGAGGTGCATCATCAATCAGGTGAAGAATAGGGTGAACTTTAGGATCAAACCGGTCTAAATGAATCTTCCAGTGAGTTTTTGTTTCATGCAGATGATACTGACCTTTTCTATAACTTGCAACAACACCAGGAGATGGGATATTTATCAATGATTTCTCCCATTCAACCCCCGGCCCGTTGATTACCTCACTTTTTAGGATAGTTACTTCCCAAATCCCCTGCTTAAGTGGAGCGAGATAATCATCAATTGTGGTCATTTATAATCTTGAATTAATAGATGATATTCACTGTGATCAAAGATAAAATAATCGAAAACAGTAGTCACTCGGAATATGATCACATGAAAATTTTTTCATTCAAAAGAAAAAAAGAATCATCCCAAATCTTTAAGCACCATAATAGTTATATCATCAAACTGAGGTCTTCCCAGGGCAAATGCTGTCACATCTTCAACAATGGCCTCAATAATTTCCTTTGCTGGTTTTTCTTTTAACCGCGTGGCAAGGTTTGTCAGCCGTTCCACCCCGTATTCCTCGTTGATATCATTTGTGGCTTCAGTCACTCCATCAGTATAAAGAACAACTACATCTCCGGGTTTTAACTGAACTTCTACAGATTCCAAGTCTATATCATCAATAACACCAAGTGCTATACCTTCAGCTTTCAGGAGGGTGATACTGCTACCTTCCTTCCCTAAAATAAACGGTGGGTTATGCCCTGCATTAATAAAGGTAAGGCTGTGTTTTCTGGTATCTAATATCGCGTAAAAGAGCGTAACAAACATGCTGGCTTTTGAGTCAAGGCAGATGTGCCGGTTCGCATCAATAATGGATTCGGAGGGATCCTGAATACCTGAAGCACTTGCTCTGATAAGAGTTCGTGAAAGAGCCATAAAAAGAGCAGCAGGAACACCTTTTCCTGCCACATCAGCAATAACCAGCCCCCAGTTTTCATCACCGACCGGAATAAAATCATAGAAATCTCCTCCAACTTCTGCAGCGGGAAGATTATATCCCTCTAAATCGAAACCAGTTAGTTCAGGGGCACAATCCGGTAGAAAACTCTGCTGAATCCCTTTTGCAATCTCTAATTCACGAAGCATCCGCTCTCTTTCAGCAGTTGTTCTACGTAAGGTACTGATATACTCCTTCAAATCTGCTGCCATTGCATTAAATGACCGGGCAAGTGCACCAAATTCATCACGACTCGAAACGACGACCTTATAATCCAAGTCTCCCTGTCCAATAGCTTGAGATCCCTTTTGAAGTTCAAGAAGGGGCCGAGTTAAAAGCCGGGAGAAAAAGAACGTCAACAGGCACACAATGCCAAGAACTCCCAGGAATGTGACAATAAAAAATGTTTTCATCGTCTCCTGCTGCTGGGAAATATGGAATGCAGTATCCTCTGATGCCTGTAATATTTTATTTTTGGTTGCATGTGCCGGAGCGATCACTTCATCAACAGGTAATACAAGTCCTACACTCCAGTTTACGCTGACAACAGGAGCGTATGCAATAAACCGGTCCCCATCGTCAAAGGTAACCCGTGTAACGCCAATATTGCCTTTTATCATGTCTTCGGCTGTACTGACAAGTTCCTTGTTATCACTCAAAAGCAGGTTTTCAGTTACAAATGACTCATCCCATCGCTTATCGCCGGCTGAAAGACCCGGACGGGTAATAACATCCCCATTCTCATCGATAAGCATTGCATAGCCCCGGTCACCGATCTGTGTCCCGATAATATTCTGATTAATGGTTTCTATGGTTACATCAGCACCAATTACCCAGACCCATGAATTTTCGGAGTTGTAAATGGGTTTTGAGCAGGTAACCATGAGTCCATTACCCAGAAGATCGATATAGGGCTCTGACCAGGTGAGGTTCCCGGTTTTTTCTGCTTTTATATACCAGTCGCGAAGTCGTGGATCAAAGGTTGAATTCAGACCATCCGTCCAGGGATAGACAAGAGTCATACCACTTGCTGTTCCAATATAAACCCCTTCAAGATCTGGATCAGTATTATAAATAGGAATAAAGATCTTATCCATCATTCCTGCAGAGTTCCTTTCCTCTATCGGTATATTGTCTTTCACTCCAGGGGCCAGATATAATACCGACGTAGAATAGGGATCTTCAGGTTTTTCATTCTGGAGATAGAAACGCTTTTCTCTAGTTGACTGGGGATCTGATATGATATCCAGGGCATATAACGCCATAACTTCAGTTTCAGAACCTACACGCTCAAATATAATATTACTGATATATGCCTGATCTTTTGCCAGTCTGAGGAGCTGGGTCCGGGCATCATTTTCAAGAGCGGTAGCGCTGTCATCACCTGCTTTAAATCCCAGATTTTTATTAGATTCAAGAGCGAAGCGGCTGACTTCACCCATTTGAGAAAAGGCCAGATAGCCTGTTATTAAAAGAGCGGTGAGAGAAAGCGCAAGAAAAACCAGGAGAATTTTTGTCCTGACTGAGAATAGGAACTCCGATCCCAAAATATTCTCCCGTTTCATTATATGGTCATTGCCTGCAAAATTGAAAAACGTATCTGAAATGATGCTTAACCTCAAGAACTAATTTTGATTATGATAAGCCGGTTCAATAAAACTTTCAGTTTCACAAAGCCCAAAACATTTGAAAAAAAGTAATAACTTAGTACCTTTAGGAAGGAGTGTAAATTCTGGTCCGGGTATATCCTAACCCTCTTTATGGTATCTAATTTTCCCATCCTGTAGATCTTGTATCCATCTGCGAAACATTTCTATTCCTTCAATCATCCGACCACCAAACTTCGTAAAGAATAGTTCTTCTTCTGCCTCATTGACTGGCGGATTTTTTCGAAAATCTGCAAGTGCCTGTTTTCCATTATAATCAGTGACAGAAAAACGTATGAAAAAATCGCTATAAGCACCCATCATAGATTCACCTGATACGGTTGCGATGTGATAAGGATGCCTGATTAATGCAGGTGCAAGATCATTTGAGTACTGAATTCCCGCTGCCTGCAGAGCGGTAGTAATACTACTAAGATCTGCCATGAACGAAAACCCGCCTTCAGGTATCACTGTTGTAACCCCTTCAATTCCGGCACAGATAGATGCAAGCCGGACAGTCATGATACGATGAATTTCCCTGGTATCATGAAGAAATGCATCCATTGATGCGTTAGGCTCATATGCAGCAATAGCAGCCTGTTGAGCCGGAGTCGCTGCTGCTGTGTATATGGTTGCAAGAATTTTTACAAATTCACGGATTATCTTTTCAGTACTTCCTTCCGGCATAATACAAGTTCCAATCCGGTACCCGCCAGCGCCACGATCCATCGATAGGCCATTGAGAACAAAGGTTCCTTCAGGATATACTGAGCCCATACTCACAAACCGGGTCTGATCATAGGTGAGCAGACTGTATGCCTCATTCGCCAGAATAACCGTATTATAGGTACGACAGATATCTGCAATCTCTTCAAGCTCTTTTCTTGTGTACAGGATGCCGGTAGGATATCCAGGATTGTTAAGTATGAGCAGATGCTCAGTTTTTACCAGCCCTTTTAAAAGCCCTGCAAGTTGCACCGGACGTATTTTGTAATTCGCTGACCGATGACAATATAACCGGTAATACGGCTTGTTTAAAATCCTTAGTTGAGGCAGGTATCCGAGCCAGCCTGGAGTTGGAACGACAACAGATCCATTTAGGAGAGTAAAAAGTGGAAAAATCAGGCCTTTTACCCCATGACCAATAATGATACGCTCTGGCGGAACCGATACATTATAGTGCCGTGCATAAAACCCCGAAACCGCATTACGAAGCTCAGGCATACCTGCAGGATGGCTGTACTTTCCATGAACCAAAGGAGAACAACTCTCATGTATCATCTCATCAGGAACAGGAAACGGTGATTCCACTATCCCATATGAATACCATTGTTCACTGCACCCTGCCGCTTTACATATTTCCTGCTGCATTGCTGTCAGCTGGCTGAAAAGCATGTTTTCAGGTTGCTGAATCCGGTCGACTCGTGCGTCAATATCTATCCTGACCATGCTACTCTGTTGTGATTATCGGAAGAGACAAAAATATCTTTTGGTATGGTACTTACAAAAAGGAGAAAACCTGAAAGTCAGAATACCCTGACCTGGAAGTATAAACCCCTACACCATCACAAGAGATTCTTTCACCATTGCTCTGACTCGCTCTATTGTCTCCATCTGACTGCGGTAATCTCCTTCAATCTGTTCCTCAATCTGATCAAGAATTGTATCGATACTTATTGTCAGGCTGTAAACCTTAACCGGTCGTCCTTTCTTTTCTGTTATCAGACTTGAAACCTGTGCCCATTTTCTAGTTATTAATTGGTTAATTGCTATACTGACTTCTGGCTGCCTGAGATCAACGATTCTTTCAATTTCTCGTGAGGTTAAATCGTATCCCTTGAAAAGAACAACAAGAACTCGCGATTCATTACTTTTCAGCCCCACGTTCGTTAGAATCTCCGCTATTTCCAGATCAGTATCCGAAAATTGTAGGATCATATTCTGGTCCATCCATACCCCAGTTATATGCTATTTTTTATTGATTTATTATTATATCGGATACCTCATCAATAAAGGGTTATAAAAATATCGATAATGTAAAAAAAATTAAGCAATTGTATCCCCTTAATTGTAATATTATCCCAGAATTTTTTGTATTATCGAATTAAATATGAAACATGATAAGGGTCTTGAAAATTCAGAGATGTTTCAATGCTGACAGATGACAAGTGCGTCTATAGTTGGTTTGTAAGGTAAATAGAGGGAGGGGTGACCAGTCTCCTGAACAGCGCGTCCTCATCTTATGCCTAACCCCTAATTTTCGTTCCGATATCTGAATTAAAGGAGATATGAATGAAATTACAGTACTCTGTAATCTATAATTGAATTCTTACGATGAAGGAAAAAAAGAGATCGGGCAGATTGATATTAAAAATAATACCACCCTTCATTAGATGATTATAGTAATAGAGAAGGTATGATATCCTGCCTGCATATACCTTAAGGTAGCGTAGGATTCAGAAATATCATCTCAATATTCTACAAAATTTCTTATATTTCTGCAAACACCCTATTTCCGGGGGGCATGTATATACCACCCGGTTCTTGTCTCATCTAACACCTTTTCATCATTCTTTTTTGTCATCAAACTCACAATAATCATCGTTATTGCAGAGACAACAAAGGCATAAAAACTGAAATGAAGCGGTAATTTATCAATATATTGATAATATCCACCAAATATTCCTGCAGATATCAAACCAGCTGACATGCTCGTAAGTGCGCCCATCCTCGTTGCACCTCTCCAGTATAATCCGGCAAGTAAAGGAACTGCAAAGGTTGCAAGCATTATTCCAATGCCCATCCAGATCAGAAATGCAAGCATTTCAGGTGGATTTAAAGCAATTATCATGGTAATCAATGCAGAGAACACTACCATAATCTTACTAATAAACAGAACTTTCCGGTCTGATGCATCAGGCCTGAATACTTTTTTATAAATATCCCATGAAAACATTCCACCAATGGTTAGCATCAACCGGTCAGTCGTTGACATGACAGCAGCAAGAACAATTACAGCAAATATGGACCAGAGGGCAATATTTGGCATTGCATGTTGAATTCCATACAATATTACAAAGTCCTGGGCATTTAGAACATCAGGTAATTGAAATACTCCCTCTTTGACCAGAACAATTCCTGCGAATCCGGCAAATTTTAACATGAACATTACAGCCCCATATATAATGAAGGCAATAAGGGGAGTCCATTTGAAAAGTCTGGCATCCTTAACCGCAAGAACATTATTAATCACATGGGGGGCACATGCCAGTCCGACAATAAGGAGAACTCCAAATGATACAAGATACGCGGGAGTAAATACTGCACCTCCTGCCATCCATGGCTGAACAAGATCAGGATTAACTCCGGCCAGATATTCATTGACATGGGTAAATCCTCCTGAATAAAAAATAATGATTGGTGCCATAATAGCTACACCACCAATCAGAACAATTGACTGGATTACAGCTGACCAGGCAACAGCGTATAGTCCTCCGATGGTTGTATAAAGAGTAACTACAAGAGTTGCAATAATTAATGCAAGCCAGAGGGGGATATTAAACAGCCACATAAGAACAATGGATATGGCAGTATATTGTCCGACAAGATAGATTAGGGACACCAGGATACCTGCTACTGCAGATAATGACCGGAGCGCCACAGGGCTTTCAAACCGGTGGGCAAGATAATCCTGAACGGTTATATATCCGGTTTTCTGGGAAATTGCATGCAACTTTACACCAAAAAACATAATACAGAAAGCAATCGAAAGTGGGACAAAAATCTGTTCCCAAATGGTTGGCCATCCAAATTTATATCCCAGCCCAGATACTCCAAGGAGCGACATCCCTGAACAGACATTACCGACCATAAGAAGAAGAAAAACCCAAAATCCTAACGATCGTCCGGCAACCAGATAATCATTGGTGTTTTTTATCTTTTTAGAGGCTAATGCTCCAATTCCAACCATCGCAAGGAGAAATATTGATACTATTATGACAGTAATAATGTCACTCATTCATCCTCACCTCTGAAAAAAAGTCCCCATAACGTGAGCAGGATAATAACAAGAACTACTGCTCCCCCGACGACTAACATAGTCACATCCGGTAATCCAAACATATCCATGCTACATTGTGCCATGTTAACATTTAACATTCTCGGTTTAATTTTTAGTTTGCTCATATTTTATTATCATTGATCATGAACTAATCACGGTTTATCAGATATAATATCTCTAAATTTCACCTTTTTTTTACAAATAAAAACTGATACAACCTCTATTGCTACTGACCCAGATATAGAGAAGAATGATAGACAGTAATTGGTTAGACACGTGAGCGCTTTTTGAACCGCTGAAAACAGATATAATTACAGAGAAGTATTCGCAATCCGGGAAGATCTAAAAAAGTTACAGATTGTAAAATTGATCCAAAATGAATGTATTGATAAACACACTTTCTTAAAAACCAATCAGATATTGTCTACCGGTATATATGGAAGCAGCACAAGTAATTCAGTTTTTATTCTGTTCATACCAATTCGTTCCACAAACCGTGCAGTACGTTCCTTGGGATTCGCATATGATCCATAATATGACAGAAGGCGATCTGCGCAATCAATCGCTTCACTTTCAGAGAGACCCCACGCAATAAGGTTTCCAATCCTGGGCTTTGTCCCTACGTTACCACCAAAAAAGACCATCCATCCTTTGGTTGTTCCATTTATCCCTATATCCCTCACCTGACTCTCGCTACAGCATCGTTGACAACCCGATATCCCGATCTTTACCTTCGCAGGAAAAATCCGATCTTTCATCTTTTCATGTATTGCTTCGGTCAGCCCTAATGAATCCTGAGCCCACCACTTACACATTTCTGTACCAAGACAACCCTGAACAAATTTCACACATGGACCCATATCAGATCTTGCAAGAGGCCCTAAATCTGCAAATACCTTCTCAACATCATCATGCTTAATTCCCGCAAGGATAAATCGTGGGCCGGATGTGATCTTCAGGATAGGTATCTAATATTTTCTTCCAATTGCAGCAACACATTCTAAATCTTCAGGTTTTATTTTACCTGCAGAGAAATGGGTAATAATAGCATAGGCTTTAGAGTTCCTTTGAAGAATTGCCCATTTATTATAAGCCCTGATAGTCCTTGGGTTTTTATCACAAATAACTATAAGGCAATCCCTTAAGGAGAATTAACAGGATAACCTTTCTCATCATAAATATCAAGATTTTTGCGAACATATTATGTAAGACAGGAAACAATGAAAGAAGGGTGACTTTTGTGAAATCTGAAATGGAGAAGAATTCTCAAAATAATAACCATAATCATGATAATGATTCAGATAATGCTCATAATCATCATCATACCCTTCAGATTATGAATCAAAGTAAACAAAATAAATCGCACCGACATGCTCATATGCATGGAGCCGTAGACCCGTCAATCCTTACTACTGAACGGGGAATATGGGCGATAAAATGGTCGTTTGTCGGATTACTCATCACCGCCCTGTTCCAGATAATAATAGTAGTATTTACCGGAAGTATTGCACTTCTGGCTGATACCGTTCACAATATTGGTGATGCCTTTACTGCAATACCTTTATTATTTGCATTTCTGCTGTCCCGGTTAAAACCCTCAAAAAGGTTTACTTATGGATACGGTCGTGTTGAAGATATTGCCGGAGTATTCGTAGTTTTGATGATTTTATTTTCCGGACTTTTTGCCGGATATGTATCAGTAGTGAGATTTTTCCATCCCCAGGAAGTCACCTATATCTGGGCTGTTGCACTAGCTGCTATCGTTGGGTGTATCGGTAATGAAGCAGTTGCACAACTGCGAATCAGGGTAGGAAATGAGATCGGAAGTGCTGCTCTTATAGCTGACGGACAGCATGCACGAGCAGACGGGCTAACCAGCCTTGCAGTCCTGATTGGTGCAGTGGGCGTATATCTTGGATATCCTACTGCCGACCCGGTCATCGGTTTAATTATTACTATCGCAATCTTCTGGATTGTATGGGAATCAGGAAAAACCATATTTACCCGGCTTCTTGATGGAACTGACCCTGAAATCATTGATGAGATTTACCATGCAGCTGAGCATGTCAACGGGGTGATTGAAGTGACAGATGTGAAAGTCAGATGGCTTGGACACCGGCTTCATGCCGAGATTAATATCACCGTTAATTCAGAATTGTCAGTAGAAGAAGGGCATGAAATAACTCAGAATTATCGCCATGAACTGCTTCATCACCTGAAATTTTTATCAGATGCTACCATTCACATGGATCCTGTTGATGCTTCCGGACCAGAATTCCATCATATTACTGAACATAGTCACGAAGGACTGCCAGTTCATTCACATTAAGTAGTCATATCTTCCTGACTTATATTCATTTAAAAAATCCTATAGTACCTACTAAGGGATCCCGGGAAGAAGGGACTAACAGAATTATTTATACAAATAATGGATTTTATGGGTATACCGGAATTAACCCCGGATTAGTTCCGGTGATACACCGACCACCATCCGGAGTAACAATAAAGGTGTTTTCAATTCCGACCATCCCCACACCTTCAATACCCTTCTTTGGTTCAAGTGCCATAACCATTCCTTCCTGCAGTGGAGCATCAAACCCTTTTGCAATTACCGGCAGTTCATCAATGAGAAGACCGATACCATGACCGAGAAATTTCACCTGCCGCTCCTTATATCCCATAAAGCCGGACAAAAATTCAGGGTCAAGATTGTCCATGATAGTGTCATAAATAAAGGAAGGGGCAATACCAGGTCTTAACATGGATACGATATCGTTTTGAATATCAACGCATTGTTGATGAATATGAATGGCAGAATCGGGAAGACTTTTCCCAAACATATATGTCATCGTCTTATCAGTGTGATACCCGTCAACCCCGCATCCGACATCAACAAATACCAGGTCTCCGGTTTTGAGCTTTCTACTTCTGCTCCCCAGGATCGGAACAGCCGGACTCATCCCATAATTCCCACCCGGGCCGTCAAATGATGTAGGATATAAGGAACTCTCTCCAAAACCCAGCTGTCCGATCAGCATTTCAGTCTGAAACCTGCCAAACCTGACAACACCGTGATGACCTTCATCCAATAGAGCAGAATAGAGCTGACTGGATAAATCTATTTCACTCATTCCTTCTACAAGAAATTGTGGAACCAGGGTTTCAAGGACATGCTCATGAATTTTTCCTGCCTTTTCCATAAGATTCAGTTCGTACGGGCTTTTAACAGACCTTACATATGAGATCTGAGTATCGAGTGATTTGACAATATTGCAGGGAAAGTACTTCTTAAAACGTTCAAGTAATGCAACCGGGACTAATTCGGTCTCTAAAAAAATTGTATCCGGAATTTTCCGTTGCACTTTTGCGGCGTCTTTGAAACTACTCATTGATCTGATATCAGGGAATGCAGATTCAAACATTGCCCGTTCATAACTTCGTCGCACCCAAAGTACCGGATCTTCATCACGGGGAATAAGGAGCATCCCGTCCTGTATCGTTCCAGTAAGATAATAAAGATTAATTCTCCCAAAAATAGCAGATAATTCCCAGTCCGGATGAATTTCATCCATGTGTGCTTTAAATCGCTTCATCCGACAGGAAAGCTCAGAGACCGGAACAAAAGAATGATTTAGTTTTGAATAATTTTCAAAAGACATGTGTTTTTACCGTTTTTTTAGATTTATGCAACTTTTGTACCTAAATGAGTTGATTCATACATTTAGGGAGTACTCCCAACTATTATGTAATGAATGTCCGAAGTAATCGGAGTGCAGTTCTCTCTCTTTCTCCCCCACATCGCATCGCAAGATCGGCATGATGATCAATAAGCCTGAGGAGGTCAGGGTCTCTGTTTATAATATACCGAGTACCATGAACCGTTGCTTCAATAATACTGGAGAGACCACGATTTATAGGAATCAAGAGTGTATGCGCGAGTTGAGTTTTTTCCGGTGTCAGAGATACCAGTATTTTATGTTCAGTCTTTTGGACAATATCAGTTCGGTAGATAACATAGCTCTGTGCATCAGCCAGCCGGCACACCTCCTGATCTCCGACATGCTCATAAATAAATGCATCAGATGGGAGATCAGAAAATGCAGTTTGCACAAAAAGAACAGGGTCATGAATAATATTAGCAACAATAATCCCCTGATTTTCGATATGTAATGCAGTATGACTTGTCCGAAAGATTGACATCATGAGTCTGTTTTCACGACAGATAATGCCCATAGGAGCGGCATTAACCATCGTCGTTGCAATAACCTCATTTATGCCGTCCTGCATCGGCCAGAAGGGTGATGTATCTATTGATCCCATTCCCATCCTTCACTCATCGCAACAAAAAGACCGGCTATCAGGATATCCGCAAGAGATCCAGGGTTTATTCCTTCTTTAATACAATACTCATCAAATTCAGACAGAGTCCGGCTCCCGATAGTAACCTGGCGTGCAAGAAGCTGAACTTCATTACTGCGTATTTTGCCAAATTTTTTTGCAATAAAAGTGTCAGGCTCCTGCGCCATGAGTGTTAAAAAAACAGATGGTATTGCATCTCTTCCCCGTCCATCCCGTTTTAACAGATCTGCAGCCATCCGGGTCAAAGAGAAACCACAGGTCCATTCTCGTGCAACCATGTCATTCTCTGCAGAATATGCCATCACATCATACATCGTCATTCCACGATCACGAAGTTTCTGCGCTACTGCAGGATCATTAATATCAAGTTCATCAGACTCGTTTACTCTGACTGCCGTATGAGCAAAAGCATCGTAAAAAAAGATAGCATCGTCAATGGTGGTTTCTCGCACAATTCTTGCAGCAACTTCAATAGTTCCTCCCATCACTAACGGGATGAGGAGAATAAACGCCCCAAAATGGGTGTTGCCTCCGCGATGTCTACCAGTCAGGAGTGTAGCCTTTCGAATCAATTCTCCAACGGAACCTTCCCCTCTTTCAGCACGTTCCAATACCGTGCGACAAAAAATCATTGATGCAAGAAAATGCTCAAGCCATGTATCTGGATAATCATGACCCCGATCTACATTTCCAGGTTTTGGTGAAGCGCACACCTCAAGCATCATGGCAATTTGTGCCAGCTCGGTACGGGAAAGAGAGATTGTTTTCATGATATCAGGAGAAAATTGTTTTCATAAGTTTTGCTGAAAGTCTTCGTTTCTCTTTCATATATTCCTGATGGCTGACTCCGGTCTGTCTCAGCGTTCCGTCACGAAACATACAGGGAGTAGTATCTTTACAACAGTAAGCCAGACTGCCAAAACAGGTTCCGGTCCCCGGTTCAAGAACAGTTCCCTTCACCCCTGACATTTTCATATCCACAAATTCCTGTGGAGAGATCTGTAACTTCTGAAGAGCCGGAATCAGCGGACATGGTTTAACCGGAAGACAACAAAATGCAAGCGATCTGATATCGCCACCTCTGCAGAGCTGCTTTGGTGAATTATACCATCCATGCTCACGAGTAAACTGACCTAGTGCCTGACTGATTGATGCAAGAGTTTGAACATCTGACTTTCTGGCAAGCGATACCATGTCTGCACCGTGTGCAAAAAGTTCTTTTGCGACATCAAAATTCGTGATACCATTATTGGCAATCAAAAAAACAGGACATGCATTTCTGATATCCCGTATCTTTGTATGGCCAAAATCCATCAAATCAATGTGAATGATATCAGCACCAGCCTTCCAGAGCATCCGGGCAAGTTCGACATCATTTGCCGCGACTCCTGCCCTGATTTTTACAGATACCAAAACACCGGTGATCTTTAAAGTCTGAACATATGAGATGAGCCGTTCAGGATGAGTGAGCAGATATTCTCCACATCCCGCATCAATCATCTCCTGTTGTCTACAATGCGCGTCAATCTCATAAATCGCCCTATCCCCTACTACTTCAGTAAGAGCTACCAGGGAGTTTACCTCTGATGCCCTGATATTTATTCCGGGAATAATTCCTGCAGCTTCGATGAGAGCTACCTGCGCAGCAATGTCGGCAAGAGGATTTCTGGGAAGAAACTCCTCACGGCCTTTTTGAGATAATGCCCGTGCAGCAGCGATGGTCTTTTCATCTATCGCATATCCACCGATAAATCCGATCCCAATATGAGCGGCCCGGTCCCTGACATAAGCGCCATCGACCATACCGGCCATGGAAGCAACAGCAATAGGAACAGAGATTTGCTTGTCACCTATCCAGAGATCATAGATATTGTCCATTCAATTCCTCAGATCTTTGCCTCTATACATCATCGTATAGGGAAATGAATTTTTGGGACAATTTCATATATATTTGAACAATATTCCGATTATCTAAATATGAGAATATCTCAGGAACGCAGTATTCAAAAGACACGTTTCAAAACACATTTGATAACCCTTTTATTGCAAGCAGTGTTACCTTAGCATAATGGGAAAAGTAGGCATCCTTCTAGTCGGACATGGCAGCAAAAAGGAATATAATAAGGATCTTATCTCAAAGACCGCTTCTCTGATAGCACAAAGAAACCCGGATTATATTGTGAAATGTGGATTTATGGAATTTAACGAGCCCACAATTCCCCAGGCACTGGATCAGTTTACGAGTGAGGAAATTGATTCACTTGCAGTAGTTCCCCTCTTTCTGGCACGCGGAGTCCACATTGATGAGGACATTCCAGGTATTTTAAACCTGAAAAACGGGGCAAAAACCGGAACATTCAAGCTTACAAACAAAGAGATTCCACTCGTATATGCAGATCCAATCGGCCCAAATCCTCTTCTTGCCGATCTGATGGCAGAAAATGCCCGGGCGGCACTCTCTCAAATCTAAATTTTTTATGCGCATTCTCATCCTTGATACCATCCATGGCGGCGGTGTTATAGGAGAAGCCTTGGTTAAAAGGGGGCATTCTATTAACCTGATTGATGTGTACCGCGGCGATACACAAAGCCCTCATTGTATCTCCCCACAGCAGGCTATAGAGCGTGATTACGATCTCCTTATCCATCCGGTTCATCTCAATCCTGCATATCCACTTCTGCGAACCCTTACCTGTCCGTCGATCACACACCACCAGGCAGTGAGATGGATCATAGGTGAGGAACTAAAACATGTAAATCCAAAACCCGTCATTGTTGAAATAACCGGTGCGCGTGGAAAGACAACTACGGCCACTGCGCTTGCATTTCTCCTGAAAGGCCCAGGTATACTTCATACATCACGAGGAGTTTTCCGGTGCCCTGGCGAAGAACCTGTCACCCGATTAAGCATCACCCCTGCCTCTCTTATTCAGGCATTACAATATGGTAATGGCATTGAATGGATGATTGGGGAGATTTCGCTTGGGTTTATTGGGAACTGCGATCTTGCAATCTTAACTTCAAACGAAGATTACCAGATTGCAGGCGGAAATCAGAGTGCCTACGACTGGAAGAAGAGATCCGGATTTTTATGCAAACAGATTCTGGTTCCCAAAGGAGTGTCCATAGGGCATGATAGTGAGATAAGCACTGGTGATCTGATTACTATAACAGGGGCAACCTGTCATTATCACTATAATGATCTATCTGGAGAATTTGAAAACCCACTTTTCATTCTTGACGGATACAATACTCCCCTGCAACTTGCAGCGGCGGCGGCACTGGTCCTCGGTATCAGACCTGATCGGCTGAGTGAATTTATCTCTCTCCCTGGCAGGATGCAGATAATTTATGAGAAAGAGAGTGTAATCATTGATAATGCCAGCACTGGTGCCTGCCTGAAAACTACATGTGATGCCATACGCCTTTTACAGCAGATTGCTCCTAGCGCACCATTCTCCCTGATAATCGGTCAGGAAGACAGAGCAGTCTGTGAAAATTTCCTGGCAGATGATATTCTTACCGCCATAAAAACAGGACCGCGACCTGCTGAGGTCTTTTTAGTTGCTGGTGATGATCGCCTTGATGCAAATATGATCGTCAGGTATTGCACCGTGGAACAGATACCAGTCTGCATTGTTAAAGAGCGGACAAGTGGAATTGATTGCGCAAAAAGTCGCAAATTTCCCGCAATCGTTGTGTCAGTAAAAACCTGGAGATAATTATGAAATATATGCACCCACGCCCAAGTTCAATCGTTGCCGGCCTTTATACTGCCCGTGACCTGGAAGTTACCGTATCAGTACTTCACGGGCCATCAGGTTGTTCATTTAAACATGCACGACTGCTTGAAGAAGACGGTATGCGAGTTCTCACAACCTCACTATCAGATAATGAATTTGTATTTGGAGGACAAAACCGCCTGATAGAAGTCCTCCAATATGCTGAGCGGGAGTTTCACCCGAGCCGGATGGCTGTTATCGGGACCTGTGTTTCCCTGATAATTGGTGAGGATTTGGAGGCTGCAGTTGAACTTGCAGAATTGAGCACCGAGACGATTGCGGTTGATATTCATGCAGGGTTTTCAGAAAATATTGACGGAGTTATTGCAACTCTCGAACCTGCAGCACGTCTGGGCTGGATCAGTACAGATGAACTCACCAGGCAAAAAGATCTACTCAGAAAGGCAAATGAAGTAGAACGACTCAGGGGAGCAGCGGTAAAAAGTTATATCGAACCGTCCCGGGGAGATCTAAAACATATTGCAGCAAAACGGCTTTTAGATCTCATACATGAAGGAAAGAGAGGTGTCGCAATAATGAATGCGAAAAAAGAGACTGCGTATATGTTTGCTGACATTTTACTCGGTCTTCATGACGCTGTACCTGACGCTGATGTTGAGTACTCTGCCAATCTTGAGCCGCGTGGACTTCCAAAAGTAAGGCGGGATGCTCTTCGGATATCTGAAGAACTCACTGCACGAGGTCTGAAATTTAATTCAAAAGGAGCCCTTGATGAATACGGCGCAACCGGAGATCTCCTTGGATCATGGATACAGGAACAGAAACCAGATTTTGCGGTCATAACTGGTGTGCCTCACGCAATCCCGGGTTCATATCTGGATGGAATTGAATGCTTTTCGGTGACAAACGGACCACGTCAGGTAGGTCCCTTAAAAGATCAGGGACATGCCCATGTGATGGTCGAAGTAGATCTTCATCCCCGGACACTTGGTGTTACCTCAATCGTTGAGAGTGAATTCGGAGCAGTTCTCCGGAGCCTTGCATGAAGACGATCCTTATCACAGGAGATCGTTCAGGTGCAGGAAAAACAAGTATAACCGTAGCAATTGCAGCACTGCTCTCAAAAAAATATGCAGTCCAGACCTTTAAGGTTGGTATGGATTATATTGATCCTTCATACCTTTCAGCGGTAACCGGCAGACCATGCCGGAATCTTGATACTTTTGTCCTCTCGCCTGATGAAATTTTGGAAATTTTTACTCATGCCTCTCAGGGAGCAGATATTGCACTGATTGAGGGGGTCAGAGGACTCTTTGAAGGAGCTGAATCATTATCTGATATCGGTTCTACTGCATCAGTTGCAAAACTTCTGGGTATTCCGGTTGTTCTGGTCATTGATGCCAGAAGTATTACCAGAAGTGCCGCTGCAATATTGAAAGGATTTTCTACATTTGACCCTGATATTTCCATATCAGGAGTTATTCTCAATAATATCAGAGGAGAAGGGCATATCAGGAAGGCAACAGAGGCAATTGAGCATTATTGCAATGTTCCGGTCATAGGAGCAGTCCCAAGACTTGATTCTCCTGCCTTAACTATGCGCCATCTCGGTCTGATCCCTTTTCAGGAAGGATCACCGAACCAGGGATTTATAAGCCGGATTGAGGGGATGATCGAATCAATAGGTGAACATATTGATGTTGATGCTCTTGTGGATTTAGCACTGGAGATGTCAGTTCCACGTTATGATGGAGTGATTTTCAAACAGACAGAGAAACCAGATGTCCGGATTGCAATTGCACGGGACGAAGCGTTCACCTTCTATTATGCTGATCTCTTCCCAGTTTTACAAGCGGTTGGAGCAGAGATAAATTTTTTTTCCCCACTCCATGACAGTCTGCCAGATGCCGATGGTCTGATCATCGGTGGAGGGTATCCTGAATATTTTGGAAAAGACCTTGAGGAAAACGCCCCCATCAGGGAAGAGATTGCATCAGCAGTTCATACAGGTCTTCCAGTATATGCCGAATGTGGAGGCCTTATGTACCTGTGTGATTCACTCAGGTTTCCCAGTGACTGGCAAGGACTGAAATCCGGTGACGAGTTTAAAATGTGCGGAGTGTTTCAGGGTCATTCATTTATTCCATCAAAGAGGGTTGTCAGTTATGTTATCGGAAAGAGCTCTTCAATTACCCCATTTGGAGAGCATTCATTCAGAGGCCACGAATTCCATTATTCAGATGTCCGGCTTCATGAAAGTGTCCGATTTGGATATACCCTTTCAAGAGGAATCGGCATTCGTGGGAGTCTTGACGGAGCAGTTGTAAACAATACACTTGGTTCCTATACTCATCTTCATCCAACCGCTGCACGGGAGATGATAGCAGGGTTTTGTAACTCTTGCAGAAAGTAAATCGCCAATTCTTTTTTTGTTCACCATTTTCATACCCATTAATGGTATCATAAATTTTACAACAGGTAAACCCTGACCTTTACACATAGTTGATACAAGTCATCAGAAGATTGGGAAGATATATTTTAACCTGAAGAATTACAGAGAGGTACTCTATGCAGATCTATATCGATGGGAAGTTCTACCCTCGTGAAGAGGCAAAAATATCCGTATTTGATCATGGTTTTCTCTATGGGGATGGAGTATTTGAGGGAATCAGAGCATATTCAGGAAAAATATTCAGACTTACCGAGCACCTGGACCGGCTCTATGACTCGGCAAAGACGATAGATCTTCAGGTTCCCATAAGTAAAGAGGATCTGGCTGCAGCAATTGTTGAAACCTGCAAAGTAAACAACCTCAAGGAGGCATATATTCGCCCGATTATTACTCGTGGCCTTGGCGACCTGGGTCTTGATCCCCGGAAATGCCCGAAGGCATCAGTAGTTATTATGGCAGTTGAATGGGGCGCAATGTATGGTGATCTCTACGAAAAAGGGCTTAAAGCGATCTCCGTATCAGTTCGAAGAAATCCCGCAGAGGCACTTCCACCAAATGTAAAAAGCCTGAATTATCTTAATAATATCTTAGCCAAGATTGAAGCTAATTATAAAGGTGGCGATGAGGCTATATTTTTTGACACAAATGGATATTTGTCTGAAGGATCAGGGGACAACATCTTTGTCATTAAAAATGGCACCATTTCGACCCCTCCAACTCTGAATAATCTGCGTGGGATCACCCGGATGGTTGCAATAGAGATTGCAGCAGAACTTGGAATTAGTGTTACTGAACGGAACATGGGGTACTTTGACCTGTACTCTGCTGATGAAGTGTTTGTAACCGGAACTGCAGCAGAAGTAGCACCGATTACTCTCATTGATGGTCGCGTGATCGGTAATGGAAAACCTGGCGCGATTACCCGTCAAATGATGGAAAAATTCAAAGTTGTTGTAAAACAGGACGGAGTATCAATTCTTTAGGGAGAATTTACCCATACCTTTTTATGCGATGTGATCTAATATATGGAGGCACAAGCTGATATAGTGTAGTCCGGCCAATCATTTCGGCCTTTCACGCCGAGGACTGGGGTTCGAATCCCCATATCAGCATACTGAAATTTTCCTGCATACAGGGAATCTTTTTTGATAGAGTTTAAATACTTAGTTACCGCCTTTTGATTTTGAAATATGAATTAAAATATAGGATATACTCATCAACAATATAAAGCAATTTCGTGATTTATTCTGAGGGTAGACAAAAAAAGGGTGGGTACCCTTATGCTGTAGCATTTACTTCGGATTCGATAAGAGTTACGGTTGTAGGTTCTTCAACAACAATTCCTGTATCCGAAACTCCGGTCAGGACAATAACCAGGAATTCATCGTTGAATACTTCCACAATCTCATCATAAACAGCAACTTCATCAGCCTTAACCGTTCCATCTGCCTCATAGGTTGCAAAAATTGTTTCAGCAGCCTTTAAAAGATCAGTCTTAATGGTTTTCAATTCATCAAACGATTCATCCGGATACAGATCCTCTCCCATTGCAACAACTTCATCAAATGAAGCATACTGTGCAAGAGCATCCTGCTTCTCAACTTCATCTCCAAGAACCGGGTAGGCATAAGTCTCTTCAATTGCTTCAAGTAATGTTGACATCAGCCAGCTTCGGATGGAATTCAGGCTTATTGGACTGGTGTTTGTCTCACTGTGGAGATCCCAAACCTCCTGTACATTCTTTGTTACCTTGTCCACTTCTTCTTCAAATGCTATGACATCCTCAAGCACAACCAATTGGTTTGTTTCATAAGAAGCGAACATCTTCTCGGCAGTAGTCCCCATAGCAGCAGAGGAAGCAACTATCTGGTCATATTTTTCTTTAAATTCAGATGCGTTTTCAGAATTTATGTCAAAAGTCTGTTCAAATGAAGCCAAATCTCCAGTAAGTGATGCATATTCATCGAGAAATTCCTGTTTAGTTGTCTCATCTCCAAGAAGAAGATATTCAAAGGCTTCCTCAGTGATCATGAGTATTTTTTTCTCAACAGCTCCAAAAGCCATCGAAGCTTCTGGAGAGAACAGAGGTTCTTTCTGAATAATACTGACTTGTAATTCAGGTTCCTGTGTATCTGTCAGATTGAGATCCACAGATTGATTCATTTCTTCTACAGCAGAAACAGATGCAGTAATTAAAATCATGCAGAGTAGCGTGATCAAAAAATTCATTCCTTTCATCGATACACTCCCAGTAAAATAGACGGTAATATTAGATAATATACTTATCTGATTTGCCTGAAATCAAGTGATTACCAGAAGAAATTTGCTCGATTTTATCAGGGAAAAAAGAACTTATTATTTTATCCTCCAAACAGATTAAAAAAATCCGTACAGTAGTCTTCCCTGACCGGGAGATAATATGCCACAAAGGATTGATATCACGGCACCTTATCAATTACATTATACAATTGTTCGGGTTTCATCGCCAATAGAGTCTCAGAGCAAACGGTGCCAAACCGTCCAATCTCTACAAGGATCATCGTCATTGCTTCGTGAGACGGGGCCTCAATTATCGCGATGAAATCATACTGCCCAAAGGTATAATGGAGAGAGAGCAGTTTTCCGCCTGCTTCACTAATTATCTCAGCTGCTTTATAGTCCCGGGCTTCAAATCCCTTCACCTGATCAAGGGCCAGACTTGTCAGGCGTCCAAGAAGGATGAATGTGAGCATAGGGTATAATTGCATACATTGGTAATAAACTTCTTGATCACTGTAAAATCTCAGCGGGAAGGAAATATTATCCCTAGCAGGATATAACAGATACAAAAATCCCCGGGTATTACGATAAGATTTGTTATCTTTCCGCATTAGTAAATACCAGATATAGAGTAAGATCAAACCAGGTATCGAAATAATAAGGGCATTCAGATAAACAAATAAGAAAGACATAGATGTTACTCACAGATAGAATTAAAGCGAAAATCTAATACTATCCCAAAATGAATAAGATCTGGTACCTTAAATGGATGTATCTGAAGAAGTACTTGATGGGGTGAAGGAGCTCATCACCATCGGAGTAGGTCGCTCGGCTGGAATGCTCAACCGACTTACCAGGACACATGTAACCCTCACGGTCCCTGAGGTCTGCATCTCTGATACATATTCAGAATGCACAATAAAACATTCAATCACTACACAAGATACTCATCATACTTCCCGGGTGGTACTAGATTTTTCCGGTGAAATCACAGGGACATTTAATCTGATAATCCCACATATAAGTGCCCTGAATCTGGTTATCATTCTTACCGGTGAAGAGGGATCTCCGGATGAGATGGATGCTCTCCGGGTAGAGACGCTTCTTGAGGTTGCAAATATTATTATCAGTTCAGTCATGAGCGCTTTAAGTATTCTCATTTCATCTAAACTTTCATTTCAATATCCAAGCTACCAGACCAGTAGTAGTGACGGAGAACATCTGACATTTAAAGACCAGTCAGATGTTGGTATAAATGCCCGGACCCGGTTTTTAGTGCAGGAAAAAGAGATCGAGGGAGATATATTTATTGTCCTGAATCGGGAATCATTTGAGCATCTGACTGCAAGAATCATGACATTAATGGAAACGGGATTATGATGGTGCCTGACAATAAGTCAATCGCTGCTCTTAACCTCAACTCACTTCCAGTGGGTGTTTGTATCATCAGAGAAAATTATACCATTTCTACCTGGAACCAGACACTTGAGAAATGGACCGGCATTGATGCTGATGATGCAACCGATAACCTTCTTTCCAGTGTAGTTAAGCGGTTTGCAGATCCTCTTATTAAAGATCGGATGAACGTCGTGTTTAATGGCGGTGGACCAGTTATCCTTTCCTCCCGGTTCCATTCCCGTATTTTTCCACTCAAATCTGAAACCCAGAATGAAGGAAAGTTTCAAAAAATTACCATTTCTCCCTTTGAACTTCCAGATGGAGAACCTCGTGCCATGATAGCAGTTGAAGATGTAACTGCAATAACCGAACAGGTATTCAAATACAGGCAGATTAAAGATCAGATCAAGTATGAACTTGAAGAGAAGAAAAAGACTGAGAAAGCGCTGGCTGTTGCGATAAATAAACTCAATACTCTTGCCTCAATAACCCGGCATGACCTCAATAACAGCCTGACGGTTTTTTTAGGATACTTGTACATAATTTTAAATAACAACCCTGAAGGAAAAATTGCAAAGTATCTTGAAAATATGAAACAGGCAGCAGAGGTAATGCGGAATCATATTGCCTTTGCCCGCGATTATCAGGAGATGGGACACTCTTTGCCATCCTGGTTTAATATTCACACACTTGTGGAGACTTCGGGGGTAGGTCCCACGTTCTCAGGAGTGACGTTCACTGTTGAGACAGGAACCCTTGAGGTCCTCGCAGATCCACTTATAAAAAAAGCGATTTATAACCTTCTTGAGAATGCTGTCCGGCATGGAGAACATACCTCACTGATCACGTTCAAAAGTCTGCCAGTTGAAGACAAAATTCTCCTCATCATCGAGGATAACGGAAAAGGGGTTCCTGAGTCGATTAAAGAGAAGATTTTTGAGAGAGGATTTGGCTCAAACACCGGCCTTGGTTTATTTCTTGTCAGAGAAATTCTCGGAATCACCGGCATGGAAATTAAAGAAACAGGTACTGAAGGAACAGGGGCAAAATTTGAAATCCGTGTCCCTGCAGGAAATTTCAGGTATCCGGGCAGGTAAATGCCATTATAACGCCGAATAATACTCAATTTAGGAGAGAGATAGGCACCCTGTCCCAAATGTTTTATCATTCTGGGAGACATTCTTATAATTCACAAATGACCCGAATATTAATTGTCGATGATTCCCTGTTTCAGCGTCGCATCATTAGTGCACCGTTAAAAGCTGAAGGATACGAAGTTATTGAAGCGATCAACGGGAAAGAAGGAATAGAGAAGGTTATTACAGAAAATCCTGACGTGATCCTTCTTGATATCCTGATGCCTGAAAAGGATGGATTTGAAGTGCTGAAAGAACTACGGGATTCCCATAATACTGTTCCGGTAATAATGCTCACCTCTGATGTCCAGGATACCACACGTGATGAATGTTTATCCCTTGGTGCACAGGCTTTTGTAAATAAACCAGTAAAATCTGAAGATCTGATGTCAGTCATCTCTTCCATCCTTGCTGCTATATCATGAAGACGGTTTCAATGCCAGTTCTTGATGGAATCAGAGAACTGGTCAATATCGGTATTGGAAAATCAGCAGGGAGTCTGAACGCTCTTACAGGCCACCACGTTACTTTGCATGTACCTGATATTCACATATCCACGATTCATGATCTGAAAGAACAGATTCCTCATCCTGATCCTTCATTCTCGGTCGTGAGCCTGAATTATAATGGAGCTTTTGAAGGGACAGCAGTCCTGATGTTTCCTCTAAAAAGTGCAGAGAATCTTTTTTTTCTTCTGAACGGAGAAACAGAAAGAACTCAGGAGAATGATGAACTCTGGAGAATGACACTCCTTGAGATAGGGAACATCATCATCAATGCGGTTATGGGTTCTATCACCAATATTCTCGGGAAAAAACTCGAATTTCAGATACCCCAATATCGTGAAGACTCGTTAGATCACCTTCTTGATAACGGTCAGTTTGCAGATTCACAATCTGCTATTGTCGTGCATGCCCGGTTTTCAGTAGAAGACGAAGGGATACTGGGAGAGATCGTACTCCTTCTTGCAGATCAGTCGATTGATATTCTTGCAGAATTAATAAACCAGAAGATAGGAATATCAAAAGAGTAACAAATTTCCAGGTCATGCCAACCCTTTCTTTAAAAAAACCTGTTTTTTGAAAACAATGTATATGGTATCAAGACACCGGGGTAAAGGTGGCAGGTATGAAATATAAACTATGTACAGATAGAAACTCATCCAGAGTGCCGGTTCAGATAATTTTGTTCAATCAGGGATAATACCAGATGTATCATTTCTTTAGCACGATATGGTTTGGGGAGTGATGCATGGAACCCATATTCCTGGTACAATGAATTGATATTATCATCAGAATACCCACTGGAAACGATGGAAAAAGTAGACGGAGATACTTTTTTTAACTCCATTACAACTTCTTTTCCTCCTATTCCTCCTGGAATAACCAAATCGAGGATTGCTACCTGATATGGATTCAGATTATCATAAGCAGTAATTGCCGCCTGTATCGCCTCTTCTCCCCTGGAAAAAACATCAACATTAAATCCCTCCTTCTCCAGACATATTTGAAGAAAATCCCGAATACCCTCCTCGTCATCCAGAATAAGAACTCGTGAACCTGCCGAACATTTCTGATCTATCTTCATACCGATTGACCGGGGAGAGGGAACATAACTCGTGTCACGAGGTAGAATTATGCGAATTGAAGTTCCCTTTTCTGATGAACTCACAACTTCAATAATACCATAATGTTTCTCAATAATAGATTTGGCAGAGGTCAAACCAAGACCAATATGACCCTCTTTTGTTGTGAAATACGGGTTAAAAATATCAGTAAAATCAAGTGATCTGATACCGGACCCTTGATCATGGATTTCAATGCAAATATTCGGGACATCTAAATTGCCATGTAAATCACTGCTCTTTTCAATACCATATACCTGAACATTGACAGGACCTGGACCAGATTCTTCTATTGCATTTGTGATAACCGCCCTGATTGCAGTACGCAATAAGTCCGGATCTCCTGATAGCGGGGGGATATTATAATCGATGTTTATAATTATCTGATTGTCCCCTTGAGAATAAAGACAAAGAACATCCCGCATCAAATCATTCAAATCAACAGATTTGATTACAGGGTCTCCTCCATCTGCATAAGTAAGAAGACGGCTTGCAATGTCTTTACCCTGTAGAATTGCCAGTTCGATGCGATCAAAGCATGCGTGTACCGGTGCAATATCTGGAGATATTAACTGACCAGCTATAGAGATATTTCCAAGGATAGTTGTGAGAACATTATTTATCTCATGTGCCATCCCCCCGGCAAGAACAGAGAGTGGATCTGAATAACCGGTTTTAGTCAGAGAGACATTAAACATGGGATCGGGGGCATCATCCATGCTGAATAGTACTTGTCTGATTTTTGAATCATCATCCTGTATACATGCAGAAAATAAAGAGAATTTATTTCCGTCAGAATTATTGCAGATGTGTCTGATAATTTTTCCTGGTATCTGCTCATTCAACATCATTTCCGAAGATATACCAAATGATGAACTGATTTTCTTCCATAGGTGATGATGATCATCATTTGTATCAATCGTTTCAGCAAACGGCATGAGATCAAATTGATGTGCGAATTGTGAATTATAAAACAGGATCTCTCCGGTTTTAACATCCCGAATCAAATAACCTAATTTTATTTCATCAGATACATATTGAGAGGAATTGTGAGTTGTATCCACCTGGATCTGATTATACCTGTGTTTCGTTATCTTCTTTAAGTAGTCCGGAAGGGTTGAAAGATATTCGGATGCAACATCTTTTACAATATAATCATAAGCGCCGCCTTTCATCGCCAGTACTGCAGTGCGAATGTCAGAGACACCAGTGAGAATGATAATTACTAAATCAGAATGTCCGAAATCTTCGAGTAATTCTAGAGCAGAACCATCAGGAAGCTTAAGATCTGCCAAAATCACATCAAAGTTACCAGATTGAATACAGGTGATTCCTTCATGCAGGGACCCGGCACAGGTATAATGAATAGGAAGGCTACTTTTGCTCATTGCTCGTTCAAACGCCATCCGGTCATGATAACTATCCTCAATATATAATACCTGCATTAAGGATATTTTATCTGGTAGATTATATATATAATTCGTAACATCTTTTTCTATCAGCTGAAAATGTATGAACAATTACCTGACTTCAGGAATTTTTTATATTCAGGGATTCTTGGAGTTACCTGGGAAGGATATACAGAATTTAGAACCTTTCCCAAGTCCTTCACTCATGACCGTAATATGTCCATTATTCATAATAACCAGTTTTTTTACTACTGAAAGACCAATTCCATGGGTCTGAAGGTTATTTCTTGCTGAATCCACTTTATAAAAGTCATCAAATATACGCGAAGTATCATAAGAAGTAAGCCCAATTCCAGTGTCAGAGATACAAAACCATATCGAATCTTCATCGATACCACCACAAAGCGAGATGCTTCCCCTCTTGTTTGTATAATAAATTGCGTTATGAACCAGATTGTCCAGTATCATGCGTAGATGAGCAGGCCTGAATAAAAAGATTACATCATCCGGAGTAATATTTACTATTTGTAATTCTTTTTTCTCAATATCAGGCAGATATCTGCTTATGACCTTTATCATTATATCACGAAGATTGCAGATAGATTCATCAGAACGTTTTTCTTCTGGTGTAGATTCATCAATGAGATTTCCAATCTTTAATGCGGATTCTGCCAGAGAATGAATTTTCATAGCCCCATCAAGGATAATCGATAAGATTTTTTGTTTTTCTGAATCAGATTCCATATCCCGGAGATGGGGGAGGAGTCCTATAAGAGGTGTTAACGGAGTCCGAAGATCATGACCTATATTGATTATCATTTCATTCTTTTTTTGCATGAGAAGTTCAATCATACGAGTCCGTTCCTGAACACGCTGATCCAGAGTAACATTGAGAGATTCTAGTTCCAGGTTATACTGATAAAGAGATTCATATGCCTGACTAAGTTCACTGGTATCTTCAAAAAAACTCACAAAACAGGGAGAGATCCCGGGTTCATACAAAACCCGACCGGTAAAGAACCGGATTGTTTTATTGCCTTTAAGTCTTATCTCCCCTTGTGACTGAAATTGCGTATAATCGGTTTCACAGTTAGGAAATACCGTAAGGTCTGTTGATTCATATCCGTCCCGGCCGGTAATACCCCCCCATAATTCAGAATGCGTAACTTTAGATCCAGAAGTGCACAATTCATCAGGCACATCCCAGATCGTTAAAAACGAAGGGTTATAGTAAACAACTTTTTCAGTTAATGGTTCATATAAATACATACCAAAGTGGATTGTTTCAGCGATTGAATTGAATAAAGCAGAAAGCCATTTTCGTTCCTTCTCAAGGTTACGGTTATTTATGATATTTTCAATTTGAATCGGAAGCATTCCCAGATAATGTCGGTCCAAATCCTTAATGAGGTAATCTTTAGCCCCAAGTTTCATTGAAGAGATTGCATTGATCATGTCAGCCTGACAAGTCACAACAATAACCGGGGTTCCATCTTTAACAAGTTCAGGCAGAATATCAAGAATCGTACCATCAGGTAAGAAGTAATCGCATAAGATAAGATCATATGATGAACTTTTTTTTCTTGCTTCAAAAAGTGATGAGGATATATCGGTTATATATGGAAGCAATTTTTTATCTATCTCACGTAAAAATGCCTGTTGATCAATCGGATTATCTTCAATATAATGTATACGAATCATTTTTCAGAAACACCTGACTTAAAAGGAGTTGTGAGTGTACTATCTTTGCCAAAGGTAAAGAAGAAGGTGGATCCACCGCCAGGTTCTGAATGAACCCAGACTGACCCTCCTGACGATTCAACTATTCTTTTCACAATAGAAAGCCCAATACCTGTACCTTTCTTATTTTGAGATGAAGAAAATGATTTAAACATCTCAAATATTGTAGAATGAAGTGAGGGATCAATACCCGGACCGTTATCTGATATTTCAAATAACCATGTCTCGCCATATGGTTTTGCCCTAATTCTGATAACTCCATCATCTTTATGGGAATGACTGAGTGAATTGCTTATAATATTTTGGAAAACCTGTAAAATTTTGGTACGTTCACCAAATATTGCAGGTAATTGCGATTCGATACATATGGTAACAGATGGTGGCGGTGATAAAATCTCTATCACTTCGCGAATAACCGAGTCAATATGGACAATATCCTTCTCTTCATGTAAGAATCCAGCCTGTGAATATGCAAGTATTCCATCAATCAGACCGGACATGCGATGCACCTGTTCCAATATCATCTGTAGGTATTTTTGCCCATCCAGGCCAATTCGATCTTGACAATCTTCTGAAATCCATGTTGCAAGCGAATAAATCCCCCGGAGTGGATCCTTTAAATCATGGGCAACAATCTGTGAAAAATTATTTAATTCCAGATTAGTATCTGAAAGATCTTTCAGTAAATTCTGGATTTTTACTTCTGCCTGTTTCTTTTCTGTGACATCTATAATAGAATAAAAAACACAGGGATCACCGGCAATCTCTATAAGTGCACCATAAAGCGACCCCTCCCTGATATCACCGTTCAGGGTTCTGATACTGACCTCATAATCCTGAACAGAGCCATGAGTAAGAATCACCTCTTTTATTTTATTTACCTGTTCTAATTCAAAAAACCGATAAAAAAATTCAGGTGGTGAACAAATCAGAAGATCCCTGGATATATCAAGGATCTCACAGAAGGTAGTATTCACATCAATTATTGAATCAGTTCGAAGATTCATTATGACGTGGAGCAATTGGCTGGAACGAAACGCAGTTGCAAACTTATGTTCAGAACGTTTCAGAGCAGAGATATCTTTGCATATACAAAAAATTGCCTGATTTCCATTCCAGATTCCAGGTAATTGCCTTATTTCTACTGGAATCTCTTTTCCTTCTATTGTTAGCAGAAGACCGGACTTTTCAATATAGCCTGATGCAGTTTTTATCTCACCCTTAATTAAAGGATCCTCCATCCATCGGGTGGTAAAGGTTCCTGAGAGATGCATCCCTTTCAGATCAGATAATTTTACCCCAATCTCCTGCAAAGCAAAAAGATTTGCTGTTATTATTCGGCCTTCAGGGTCAAGAACGAAGACAAAATCCCGGAGTTGATTAAAAAAGAGTTTAAAATTTTCTTCTCTTTCACGGAGATCCTCATCGCGTTCTATTTTCGCAATAGTAGCCATGATAAGACCTGAGGCTATCTTTAACGCTTCAATTTCTGTTGAAAGCCAAATGCGATCGCGAATTCGATCTACAAGGAATAAAGCACCAACATATTCATTTTGAGATAGAAGTGGTATGAATACCATGGAATGAATATTTTTACTTTCCAGGAACTCCTTCTGATCAGGAAACATATCAGGTGGTCCGGCCCTGATTTCAGGAGAAGTTGTACTTGACAACCATTCGGAGACAGGACTTGAGAGAAGATCATCCCATCGCAATTGTCCTGAAGATTTTTTTAAGATTTCATCAATCCAGATATAATCATGAGTAATTTGTTGCTGACCTTCATTATTTGTATTCCAGATGAAAAGATGCGCTTCATGGACCCCGATTTGGGTCACAAATATCTGCAATATCTCAATAATTGAAGAAATGCTAAGGTCCCCGAGGAGTTGAGTTGCAGAATGACCTATTGCCTCAAGAACTACATCGCGTTTATGAAGAGATATTTTTGAGACCCTTCTGCTTTCCTCCCCATATAGTGCATTAACTAAAAGATCAAGCACAATTTGATTTGTTTCATTAATGTCCTCTTCGCTTTTGAGGAACATAAAAAAATATCCTAATATTTCATCACATGGATTGACAGAGCGAAAGAGCAAAGCTCGCATTGAAGGATATGCCAAAGTAATATGGATTGTACTTCCCAAACACGACTGATTCAAAGGAATTACCATATTTTCTTCAACCCCTTTGTATGGATGATAACTTGAAACAAGATGAGATATCCAGTCATCTATCAGGGGATCAGCAGTCGGCCAGGACCCTACAATAACTGGATTTCCATCTTCTATTCGCGAATATACGACATACTCAGCATTTAGCAAACCCCCGGCAGCAGTACAGATTAGAGCGATATTTTGATCGGTATCCGGACCAGAATGAAGATATCGATCAAGGATGACATGAAATTTGTCCAGTATCTCTCTTCGTTCCTTTAGCAGAGAGAGTTCCTCTTCCTGTCGTCCCATCAGGATGCTGGCATGATCATACTTGCGAAACAGGAGAACCATAATAAAAACGCCAAATGAGAGAGCCATAAAAGAGAAAAGAATTGATTGCAAGAAATATGTGGTTACAAAAGATTTTCCTATTTCAAAAAAAACTTTTTTTCCTATAAAAGAGATTGATAAATTTGTGGTAGTCTCATAACCAGGGTATACGATTTCACATGCAATATGGGTCTCATTAATAACCATTAATGAGTTGTATCCGCCCTGTACACGAAAGATATAAGACTGCATATCCCGATCTGAGGTTGATTGAATCTGCAATGAGGAGGCAGTCATCGCTGGATTATTAAGTTCTTTTTTTATGAAAGGTTGTAATGATTCTCCAATGATAAGAAAACCTTCAGAGGAACTAAAATTTTGAGAGGCTATGAGTTGTGCATATGAGATAAGAAACAGATCTCCCTCTGAAGATTGAAGAATTAATGGATTACCCCCAATACAATTTAAACTGGTAACAGGAATAACCCAGTCAGATCCGGAAGTTGGAATTTCCCGGTATGTTTCTGGTTCATACCATTTCAGATACCGGATGATTCCTGCCTGATCAATCACTGCCAGAAACGTTACACCTGTTGTTTTTAAAGAATTGATACTGAAGATTTCATAGTCTGATGAATAATTATGTAATCCCATTAGCGGCGTATTATCCATATTCTGCACATTATTCAGGGCAGTATCATGTAAAGAATTTCCGCGATGAATCAGGGAGCTATGCAAAGTATTGAGCGTAGCGTTCATATTTATCTCTTCGATTTCATCATAAGAATGCAAAAGATTTGAAGAGTTATTTACAATAAAGATAATTGCTGTTATTGAAATAAAGAGAATCATTACGAGAATAATTCTCCTTCGCGTAAAGAATGAATTATCCTTATTACCAGGATGGTACTCAGGAAAACAGTATTTAATTAAAAAAGAAAACACAAGGTATCCCAATCTGGTTTGTTTAAAATCACCCTAATTTCTTTTCACCTGATTAATATGCGAAGAACCCCTCTTTATGTACAATTCGAGGTATTTTTAAAAAACTCCATAATATTACAGAAAATTTAAGGTTGCAGTGTCATTCTCTCATCAATATTTAGGTTTTTATGGACCTGACCGATATTCAGATACAACAACTTATGATTTTCTCCTCAAACAATATATATATAATAGTTTTAAGTTTTACGCAAATTTTTGTAAATCCTCATAGATTTAATAATATACGTAAAATAATGGACTATTGGATTTATTTTGAAAAATTTACGTTTTGAAAATTATTGGTCTTTTATATCCGAAACATCCCTTCAGGAATCAGAATCTCAAACCTGGCCCCATTTCCTGCCTGCCCACACTCCCGGATAGACAAACCGGTGATAGAGAGGATCTCCCGGGAAAGAAAGAGACCAAGTCCGGTATTTTTCCCAACCCCACGTTCAAAAATTCGCTCCTTTTCTGATTCAGGCACACCTTCGCCATCATCTTCACATACCACAATACATTCCTTACCTTGCCTGATTGTATAGAATCGGATAGCCGTTATCTTACCGCCATATCTAACCGCATTATCTACTAAATTAAAACAGACCTTGTGGATCAACGGGTCGGCAAACACTTCTGTACCAACAGGTATATCATTTTTCACGATGACTTGTGTGGATGAAAATTCTTTTGCAGCACTGTTAATTAGTGCATTACAATCCTGCCAGACTGGAGCATGAACACCAATATCCTCGTACTCCTTCGTGAATAGTATTATCGTAGAAATCCTCTGCACAATTTCGGAAATTTTTAACATATACTTATGAGGTAAAGGATCGGGATTCAAAGATTCAAGTATTTCAAGGTACCCAAGCAGAGTTGTCAGTTGATTATTGATGTCATGACGGGTGATACTTGAGAGAAGATTCAGATTTTTATGAGCTGATGCAAGAGAATTCTCTGCTTCTTTTCGTTCGGTAACATCCCGGATAGACTCAATAGCCCCTTTTAATTCCCCTGCTCTATTGTAGAGCGGGGATGCGGTAAACCAGAGATATGATCCCTGACCCTCATTGAAATGAGGTATAAAGATCTCAGAGAACAGGTACTTTCCTTTTTTAGTTATTACAGGATATGTACCTGCAATTTCAGGATCATCATGAAGAACAAGATCCGCGAGAATCTTGCGTCGGTGCTGGTAAAATGGAAGACCATATTCATAATTTCCTTTTCCAATCATTTGCTGTGCAGAAATCCCGGTCATCTCTTCTATGGCATGATTCCATGCAACCACCTTTCCTTCAAGATTAATTGCAAATGTTGCATCAGGAAGAAAATTAATAATGTCAGCGAGTTCACGTTTAGATTCCTGCAGCGCCAGTTCATGCATGGCAAGTTCGTCCAGATTCGCACGGAGTTCCTCTTCTGTTGCCGTTATCTCCTCATAGGCTGCATGAAGTTCTTCGTGTTTTTTCCGGTTCTCTGTTTCTGCAAGTTTGCGGTCAGTAATATCAACAACAGATGCAATACTGCGCAAAGTCCCGGGAATCAGATTTACATTATTAATGCAGTACCGGATTTCCCCGGACCGGGTGATGAACCTGAATTCATATATACGGACCTGATCTGCCGGATCATCTCTACGACCTCTGTGAAAGAGTTCCATGAAGCTCAGATCTTCAGGTACAACAAATGAGGTCCAACTCATCTTTCCTTCCAGATCTTCAATGGGATATCCAGATAGCAGTGCAAACTCACAATTCGCTTTAAGGATGGTAGTATCACTGTCGATTATGATAGTAGCAGCCCCGGTGGTATCAAAAATCGTCCTGTATATGGACTCAGATTCCATAAGTGCATTTTCAAATATCTTCTGGTCAGTAATATTAAATATTACTCCATCAAAAATAAGTAGCCCATGTTCATCAATAGGATTTGAGGTTGCTTTAATCCAGATAGTTTCACCAGAAGGCTTCTGATACTGCCCTTCAAATTCCCAGAGAGTTCTGGTATCAATGGCATGGTGTATCGAGCTGATAAACCGTTCCTTGTCTTCAGAAACAATGCCATCAGTAATCATGGGGAAAAATGTGTTGAAATTATTCTCAAGACCAAGAATTTCCCCGCTACGATCACTGATGAAATCAAAACCATACGACCCGTCAGCATTGACAATAAACCGATAAACAACCCCGGGGATATTAGAGGCCATTGAATGTAATCTCCGCTCACTTTCCCGAATTATTTCATCCTGCCGGGTGATTTCATCAAGATTGGCCCGAAGTTCTTCCTCTGTTGCAGTTAACTCTTCATATGCTGCATGGAGCTCTTCGTGGTTCATCCGGATGGTCTGTTCAGCCTGCTTTCGCACAAGGATAGTCCACATTCCTCCAATAAGAAGTTCTAACTGACGGATATCAGATGAATCATAATACTTTTCCTTGTTTCCAACCCCTGCAACTGCAACAATATGATCATCTTCAAACACCGGGACACTCAGGTGTCGAATCAGGTGAACATGACCCTGGGGTATCCCTTTTTTCAGCGGGTTGTCTGCAGCATAATCATTGGTGATTATCGGGATACGCTGGCGCACAGATTCACCCCACAGACCCGTAGATTCAACCGGATAATTCCGTGGTTTCTCATTAATCTGACATTCCTGCATCGCTTCTGCAGACCAGGCATGCATAGTGAGTAATGATTCATCTTCGTTTACAAAAGCAATATATCCTACATTACTTTCTGTAAGCTGAACTGCCTGCTCAAGGGCAAAATTCGTAATAACCTGAAGAGGCTCACTTATCATCTGGTTCAACTGTAGGAGTGCTTCTAGTCTTGATTCATCAAGTCGTAATGCCTCCTGTGCATTCTTACTTTCGGTTACTTCACGAATCGATTCTATTGCACCAATAACGGTTCCCTGATTATCATAAAGTGGGGAGGCAGTGAACCAGAATGATGCACCAGAGCCTTCATAAAAGTGTGAGAGTGTTATCTCAGCAGAAAGGTGATCATTATCACGTTTAATTGACGGGTACAGTGATGATATATCCGGATAATCTTTTAGAACAAGGTCAATAAGAAGAGGTCTGCGTTCATGATAAAACGGGAGAGCATATTCATAATTACCAGCCCCGACCATTATTGATGAAAATAGCCCGGTTAACTTTTCCATTGCCCGATTCCAGGCGATAATAATACCATCAGTATTAATGGCAAAAGTGGCATCAGGAAGAAAATCGATGATATCAGCTTCGCGACGTTCATGGTTTCTCACGCTTACTTCTAATCGTCTCTGTCTGACCGCCTGCCTGATCTTGTGGGCAAGTTCAGTAAACTGAGATCTGGGATCTCCACCTTTCTGAATATAAAAATCTGCCCCTTCATTAAGAGCCTGGATAACAACTTCTTCTCTGCCCCTGCCAGTAAACAAAATAAACGGAATGGTATTTCCCAATGAACGGACCTTTTTCAGAAAGTCGATACCATCCATATAAGGCATCTGGTAATCAGAGATTATAGCATCAAAAAGATTTTTTTCCAGATAATCAAATGCATCTAACGCAGATTCAAGAGTTGTAACTGAGCAATCATCAGTTATCTCAAGGTAGATTTTTCCAAGGTCAAGAAGACTGGGATCATCATCGACATAAAGGACACGAATTGGTTCTGTCATACACCCTCTTTCTGAAACGCTTTAAACTTTCCAGCAGGCACAAGGATCTCAAACCGTGCCCCTTTCCCTTCCTGTCCGCATTCCCGAATAGAAAGACCAGTAATAGAAAGAATTTCTCTTGCTAAAAAAAGACCAATTCCGGTATTTTTACCAAACCCATGCTCAAATATCCGCTCTTTCTCATCATCAGGAATTCCTATTCCATCATCTTCACCAGTAATTATCAGACTGTTTCCTCTGATATTGCTAAAAAACCGTATGCTGGTAATTTTGTCCCCATGCCTGATTGAATTGTCCATAAGTGTGGTGAATACTTTTCTGATTATCGGATCTGCATAGATCTCAAGATCCAAAGAGATTTGATTTTCTAAGGTGAATCCCAGAATGTCAACCTCAGTTTTTGCAATTTCAATTATCTGATATAGGTGTTGCCATCCACTCGATACCATACCAAAGTTTTCATAGTCGCGGGTAAAGCCGATTGTTGCCTCAATGTGATTACCTGCTTCTTTTGCGCTTTTAAGGTGTGTATGAATTGCATTTAGATCTGATGTCTGCAGTGCCATATCTAACAGAAGTTCAACTGCAGAAACCTGATTAAAAATATCATGACGTGTCAGACCGGTGAGAAGCCGGAGCTTCTGATTAGACTCACGCAGGGCTTCTTCACTAATTTTTCTACCCGTGATATCTCGAAGAATTGCCAGGACAATATCTGATGATGATTTAACAATTCGCATCTCAAACCACTGCCTCCCAAGTGGCATGTCTAGAAAATATTCGAAAATTTGTAATTCACCTGTTTTAAGTGTATTTCTGATAGCCTGCATCCCGAGATCTGCGACCGTTCCCGGAATTACTTCTGACAGGACTCTGCCGATAAATTTCTTTGGTGGGAGTAACAACTGGCTGGTATCTTTAGCCTGGCATCCAAGAAATTCTCCATCCTTATTGATAATAAAAAAGATATCAGGCATTGCAGAAACAATTGCCCGATGTCGCTCTTCACTCTCACGCAGGGCCTGTTCAGCCAGCGTTCTCTCAAGTTCACCAGCTGCCCGGATTGCCACCTGCTGCAGAAGTGACTCTGCCAGATGAGAATTTATTAGAGGTTTTCGTCCAATACAGGCAATCAGACCTATCGGGGCACCGTCAAACCCCCATAACGTTGTTCCGATATAACTTTCTGCCCCCATCTCCTGAAGCACCGTATCTTTTGGAAAAATATTACGCACATCATTGGGAAAAACACAGATCCTCTGTCCGACCACCTTGCCACACGGAGTATCTTTCAGAGTATAGGTAATATTGTCTTCAAATTCTCCATCAAAAAAAACAGCTACCGTGCGAGCTGAGAGGAGATCACCTTCAAGTCTGTCAATACAGATATAATCCATATGAAGTGACGTTGACAGGTAACGAGCAATTGAGTGGAAGAAATCCTCTCCAGACTGGAGATAATTAGATCTAAGCATAAATGATTGGGCATCTTCTACCTGTTTACGCTCGGTGATATCAGTGAGCACATTCAGCGAAGCAAGTTCCCCTTCATACTGAATCGACACCCCATGAACCTCAGTGATTTTTCGTTCCCCTTCTTTGGTTAAAATGGTTATCTCATAAGGGGGCAGATCTTCTCCACGAAATCGCTTTTCCATCATTTCAGAAACAACCTGCTGCGATTCTGTTGTGAGATACTTCATAAGGTGAGAGCCAATTAGTTCATCAGAGGTATATCCGAAAGATGTTGCAGCAGCATTATTTACAAACCGGATCACTCCGTTATTATGGACAAGGATATAATCAGGTATATGTTCCACTAATTTGCGGTACCGCTCTTCGCTCTCCCGAAGCGTTACTTCAGATCTTTTTTGCCCGGAGATATCAACCGCAATTCCAACAGCACCACATACTGCCTGTTGTTCATCAAATACAGGAAGAATATGAGTATCAAAAAAGATATCCTGCACCAAAATAACCCCAGACCAGGGAGATCCTGCTAGAGCGGTCTTCATTGCGGAGATAATATCCGGGACCTGCCTGTATACTTCAAAGACCGACTGACCTACCACCTTTCCGCCACTGAGACCGAGCGAAGAGAGAGCTTTGCCCTCTGACACAAGAAAGGTTCCTCTATTATCAATGGAGAAGATGATGCCGTCAAGGTTTACAAGGACCGTCTGAAGTAGACTTTCACTCTTTTTTCTGGCCTCAACTTCTTCTTTCAGATCAGAAAGAAGATTCAGCATTGCAGCCCTGTTTTGTGTCAGTATTTCATTAGCCAGCCTGAGTTCAATCTCTGCTTTTTTCCGGTCAGCAAGTTCTCTCTCCAGCTGCTCTGTTCGCTCAGTTACCAGGTTAAAAAGAGTTTCCTTTTCCTTCAATTCTCTGATATTAGCGGCTTTGATCTTAACCATCGCTCGAATCTGGGCAATAAATTCTGCCTCTTCAAAGGGTTTTGAGACAAATGCTTCTCCTCCAGATTCTAAAGCACGAATACGACTCTTCGGGTCATCTTTCAGGGCAGTGAGAAAGATAACCGGGATATGGGAGAGAACAGGATCTCTCTTTAACTGATTGCAGACTTCAAACCCGTCCATTCCAGGCATAAGGATATCGAGCAGTATCACATCAGGATCTGTTTTTCGCGCCAGCTCAATACCATCCTTGCCATTGAGTGCAGTATAAACATGAGCACCAGGAAATGAATCTGTCACAAAGGCTTTTACCGCGATAAGATTATCATTATAATCGTCAATTGCAACAATAACAAGCCTTTTACTGTCCATACAGGACCCTCCCGATGGTCTGCTTTAACAGTTCTTCGTCTATCGGTTTTGAGATATATCCATCAAATCCCCGCGACAATATTTCTTTCCGGTCACCTTTCATGGCTCGTGCGGTAAGAGCAATGACGGGAATATGCTTCAGGGACTCATCGGCTTTCAGGGTATTAAGTACCTCAAACCCATCCATCAACGGCAACGAGATATCAAGGAAGATCAGATCAGGTACATCAGATCTGGTTTTTTCAATACCTTCCTGTCCGTTTGTTGCTTCTATAACTGTTGCAACATTAGATAGAATAGCCCTTGCTGTAGTCATATTATCCGGATTGTCTTCAACAATAAGGATCTTAGGTTTTTCATGAGTTACTCGAAGAGCTGATTTCTTTTCCACCCCAATATCTTCAGTTTTATGTGAGACATACACCATATTTTTTACTGCAGAAAGAAGTCCACTTTTACTGATATCACCTTTTTGAATCAACTGATGAATATGATTTCCCTGAAGAAATGCCAGTTCTTCTTTGGTAATATGTTTAGCGGTGAGAATTAGAACAGGAAGCTGAGCTGTCTTTTTCTGACTGCGAATCATATGAAGAACCGTAAAACCATCAACCTCAGGCATCATCAGATCAAGGATCATAGCATCAGGCAAGGATTCATTAACCTTCAAAATAGCCTCATTTCCATCTCGTGCTATCCGGACCAGATAACCCTGCTCTGTAAGAAGATCCTGAATCTGAATAATAGCCGGTTCATTATCCTCCACAAGAAGAATCGATTTAATTTCACCAGAAACCTCGCTGGGTATATGGTTTGAGGAATATTGCTGGATTACACATGGTGACATGGTTTCATCTGAAGACTCTGAAGAAATCATCAGAGGGAGATGGAGAGTAAAGACTGAACCAGAGCCGGGTGTACTACTGACGGTGATGGATCCTCCAAGAAGAGTTGCATACTTCTTTGCAATGGATAATCCAAGACCGGATCCACCGTACATCCGCCCGATACGTTCATCTGCCTGCCTGAACTCATCAAAGATGTATGGAAGCATCTCCTCATCTATCCCGATACCGGTATCTTCGACAGTTATAGAAAGAATTGAGTCGGTTACTCTGGCAGATATCGTCACGGATCCTTGTTCAGTAAATTTTACCGCATTGGCAATAATATTTTGAAGAATATGCTGACACTTTAAGAAATCACAGGTAATTTGTGGAATGCTTTCATCCACCGTGTTATTCAGGATGATATTTTTCTCATCTGCCTGAGGCTGCACTGAATCCAACACGGTAATGATGAGATCCTGCACTGAAAAACTGCTGATATTTACATCTTCCCGACCTGCTTCAATCCTGGCAATGTCTAATATATCATTAATCAATGAGAGCAGGAGTCTGCCGTTTCGCTCAATAACTGTAAGATAGCTATACTCATCATCAGGAACAGATCCTCGGAGTCGTCGGAGCAGGACACCGGATAATGCTATTACCGAGTTGAGCGGGGTGCGAAGCTCATGACTCATGTTTGAAAGGAAAACACTTTTGAGCCGGTTCGCCTCATCAAGTTGCTTCTTTTGAACTTCCAATTCAATGTTCTGTTCTTTCAGTTCATGGGTCTGGGACATCAGTTCACGGGACTGAGAAGTAAGTTCACGATTCTGGCCTTCAAGAATTTCAGAAAATTCCCGGTTCTTCGAATATGCAACTACCCCGTTGAATCGTGCAATTAAAATATCAGAGATATCATGAATCAGACGGATAGCCTGAGGGGTATAATCATGCACACTTGCCAGAGAAATCATGGCAATAATTTCTTTTGCGCCAGATATTGGAATTGTTAGAATCTCACGTGGCCTGATATCTCCGCTCACGGTAAACAGAACGAATGGACTATCTTCTGGTATCGCAGTAATTCGCTGAATTTTCCCGGTTGCAAGAGAATTTCCAAATTCCCCTTCAAAGACTGTTGCAGAGAACGAAGTCCGGCAGAAGGGACAGAGACCTATTGAATCAAACAGAGTATAATCTGTTTTCTCTGTATTAAGCAGATATATTGCTGCAACCTGAGAATCAGTGTACTGAAGAAGACTTTGCAACAATTCCCTGCTAAACGGAATCAGTTCTTCTTCTTTCAGCATAACTTCAGAGATTCGGGCAACATTCTCCCGACTCTGCATCTCAAATTGAACTGTTTCAACAAGACTATTAAAAGAAGAGGAGAGGAGACCAAACTCATTTGTTGATACATACCGGCTTCGTGCATCAAACCTGCCTTTTTGGTAATCCTCCGATGCTTGTGTCAGTTCCCGGACCGGGCCACGGATTCCCCGAATGAGAAGGTAACTGATGCATAATGACAGAAATAAAATGATTCCAATCAGAAATCCAAGTTGTAAGATGAGAGCATTTTTATGCTGATCAGCTGACCAGTAATATTGATCTCCTCTCTGCATTGCATAATCGCTAATTACTTTAATATTATCCATGATCAGGGTGACATGCAACCCTCCATCACCAAATGGTTTAACCCTGTCTATCGCTTCATCAGTTCTGCCTTCACGAAGAAGCCTGATAGTCTCTTCACGGATGGATTTCCAGGAGATAAAATTTACATATAACGTATCCAGATCAGATTTGGGACCCAGGTACCGATCATAGAGGATATCAAAACTTTTTTCTGCGTTTTTTTCAGAAACATCAATCTCCTGAATAATATATACCCATTCAGATTCATTTTCAGCCAGGACGAGATCCTTCATATCGCGGTGCATCGTAAGAACTTCTATCCCGACCTCTGCAATTGCCCGCCGAACCTGAAGCGGATGATCATATAATCCTTTTGTCTCCAGCCACAGACTTTCTTCCTGATTATAAGAAACGATCCCAAGGAGAATAACAAAAGCAAGGATTAACCCAAGACCGATTGCAAGTTGCATTCCGATCGTCATATCATGTAGTTTCATAAAAATACTCCTGCCGGTTTTTTTCTAAATACTGCTGAAGGTCTGCAGATCTCTGTAAAAAGCCCAGAATTTAAAACAATAGCACGTTCTGTCTCACCAGATGCCAGATATCCTTCATCTGACAAAGCCTGGTGAATTTTATTTAGGATCAACTTCTGTGATTCGGGTTTATAATAAAAAAAGAGATTGCTGCAGAAGATAATATCAAAATCACCAAAGATACTTCCCGGAGGACTGGCACTATTACTATCAAGAAGGTCATAGAAAGAAAAATCTACCTGGTCTTTTAATCGTGGTATAATCGAAACACGTTCCGGTCCGGAGTGAAAGTAAGTTTTCATATGTTTCATCCTGACATTAGAGACGGTAATGGTATCATACACCCCGGCAATACCTTTTTTCAGTTCATTATCAGAGATATCTGTTGCAAAAATCCGATATGATACCGGAGTTTCTGCGGAATTGATAAAGTCATCAAGCAAAATAGCCAGAGAATAACTCTCCTGACCAGCAGAACATCCGGCTGACCAGATTCTGATCTCAGTCTTGCCGGATTTTAGTTTCTTTTCGATAAGCCGGGGCAGAGCCATATGCTCTATCATAGCAAAGGTGAGAGTATTTCTAAAAAATTCACTAAATGAGACAAAAAGGGATGAATATAATAATTCAGCTTCATCAGGATGGCAGACAAGATATTCACAGTACCCAGATAATTGGAAAATGCCGGTGATACCGAGTCTTTGGGTAATAGTTTTTTTCAGAAAAGAGATATCAAAATCCGAAATACTACGTCCGTACACTTCCGCCATCACTTCAATAACCATACTGATATCTTCTGTCATTTCTCAATCAGATATTTTTCCTGCTTTCCTGCTGATGTAAGAAGTTCATTTACTTCAGATTTCAGATCTCTCATCCGGATCTCTCTGCCGACAGTCAGGGCGTTGAACTGCCTGAGCTCTTCAATAGTCTTTTGAAGCTTTTCCTCATTGTTTTTTCGCTCGGTAATATCTGTTGCAATCTCAAGTCTGACGATGCGACCATCAGTCCACCGGATTGCCCGGTCACGACAGTCATACCATCTGCCATTCATCGAATTCTGAACTTCCCATGCATACACTCCGGTAGGACCTGACGAATCAAGTAAAAACGCATTGGTGCAGAAAGGACACGGCCCGTTCATATCTTTATAGATAGTCCTAAAGCACTTTTTCCCAACGATATCTCCAAAGAGACTTCGTGCCCGGCGATTTACATACAAAAGTTCATACGTATCCATATCGGCAACGTAGATGAGTGCATCAATACTGTCAAGAATGGTATAGAGTTCAGCCTGAATCTCTTCGATAAGGACCTCATCTTTTGCCTGATCAGGGTAGTGAATGTCTGTAAATTGAGCATCAGATAACGTATCAGAATCAAAAAATTCAGGCGGCTTTTCAGATGGGGATACGTATAAGTGATAATGTTTTCGAATTGCATTCAGGACTTTTTCTGATTGAATCCACCGTTGATCCAGGTGATTGACTATCTCATCAATATTTTTTATCTGATCAATGATTGGTTTGGTTATCTGAGCATTACCAGATAAATCAGCATATGCCATTATGATTGCAAGAGGGTTTCTTATTTCATCGTTAAGAATAGCCAGTTGAGCGAGATTTTTTTGAATTTGTACCAATGCAGCGGCTTTTTCTTTTTCAAGCCTTAATTCTTCAGTAATATCCCTGCCCTGAGCGATTGTTGCAACCGGTCCACTGCCATCTGAAGTATACAGCGTAGCTGAGCTCCATAACACATTTCTGATAGATCCATCCTTGTGCAGAATATCGATTTCAACTGTCTCCCATCTGACCCCTTCAAGCGTAGTCTGGAGAAGTCGCATGGATTTGTCCCGGTTATCTGGTGGAAACAGAGTATCAAAAGATTTTCCAACCACTTCATCTGCAGACCTTCCTATAAGCAGTTCTCCGGCATGATTAAGCCGGGTAATCAAAAACGATTTATCCCAGATAATGATTGGAACATTTGCAATTGAAATAAGGTTATCAAGATAAGCATTTGTCTCTCTTATTAATTCCTCATCGCATTTTCGCTGGGTGACATCGTTATACATGGCAACAATTTCACCTGAAGATAGACGATATACGAGGTTTTCACGCCATCCCTGAACACGATTATCTTTGTATAACGAAACCTGATGGGTCTCCGGAGTCCCGGTTCTCCAGACACGGCGAAACACATCAAGGATACCAAACTCAATTACTCCGGGGAAGACCTCAGTAACCCGCCTTCCGATGATATCATCGCGGTTCACCCTCTCAATTGCCTCTCCTGCAGGATTAAAATCAACAAAGATGAAATCTTTTCCCCCATCTATTACCTGATATACGGCAATCGCACTGTGATTACGGATAAAAAGGTCTGACCATCTCTCTTCACTTTCCAAAAGTTTATTCTGGGTCAATTGAATCTCTTCAAGCTGGCTCTTTAATTTTTCCTCACTGGCCTTGAGATCCTCAGTGAGACGCAGGAGTGTTTCATTTCGCTGATTTAACAGTTCTTCATCTCTTTTGATCCGGGTAATATCCTGATTAATAACAAACGCACCAACAATCTCGCCATGAGGATTTTTTACCGGTCCTGCCCAGTTCAGGATAATTTTATGAGACCCGTCAAATGATTCAATTTCCAGAAGTTCGGCTTCAGTAATCCGGCCTTCGTTCACCGCATATCCCAAAGCCCAATCATCTGGTTTAATTAATTCGTGGGATGGTAGCCGGCATGCTTTAAAAATACGGTACTGATCCTGACCAATATGAGGATCGCCGCCCCATATTTTCTGCCCGGCAGGGTTTCCCATCAGCAGGGTTCCAGTCTTATCAGCCATCCAAAGACCGATAGGCAGATGTTCAAAGACGAGTCTGAACCTCTCTTCACTATCCTGAAGTTTAAGCTCTGTAAGGTGCCTGTCAGTTACATCCACACCGATTGCAATGAACTGAACATTTCTTCCTGTTTCATCCAAAATACTTTTTGTATTCCAGGAAATGACCTTCTTATCTCCCTGCTTTGTCTGTATTGTAGTTTCAAAATTTTCTATATAATGCTCATCGCGAATAATTCGTGCAATAGTCTCTGTAATCTGGTGTCGTGACTCTTTTTCAGGGTAGAGAAGTTTCCAGATATCATTTTTATGAGTGACTTCCTCTGCAGAGTACCCACTTATCTCTTCAGCCGCAGTATTCCATAAAAAAATTGTTCCTTTATGATCCAGAACAATAAGCATGACATGAGCATTGGTTATAATATTCTCCTGAAAAGAACTCAACCGACGAAGTATTTTCTCAGATTTTTTCCCGGTTTCGGTCAGGAATGTTACAACACCTGCAATTCCGACAAAAAGAATTACCCTGATAAACGCCTGCATAAGAATGGCATTATCGCTTGTGTATCCGGCTATTAATCCAAAATAGACAAAAGCCAGAAAACAGGAGAAGACAAAACCCTTGCGGGTATAGAAAACGCATGCTGAAATTATTGGAATGTAAAAGAGGTTTTGAAAGATAATGGTATATCCAATCTGAAGACAATAGATACTGATAATCAGACAAACGATTGTAGATACCACTAAGAATATGGGAGAGAGATGATTTCGGATATACGAACGATTAATATTCATAAATAACCCCTTAAGAGATTTGAGTATTAAACCGGTACTTTCCTTCAGGTACCAGTATTTCAAATCGTGCACCAATTCCGGGCTTTCCCGTTTCAGTGATAGTAATACCAGTGATGTCAAGGATTTCCCGGGACAGGTTAAGACCAAATCCGGTATGCTTGAAAAATTCGCGGTTAAAGATTTTTAACTTGAATTTTTCCTCAATGCCCACCCCGTCATCTTCACAGATAATAACATACCCATCTATTCTTTCTTCTCCGAAAAATCGGATATACGTTATTTTTTCACCATATCGCTTTGCATTATCCACAAGATTGAAAAATACCTTAATCATGAGGGGATCCGCATAGACCTGGACTCCGGAAATATCAACCTGAAACTGAATAGGATTAATATCGATATTTCGAATGGCCTGAGTAATCACCGCGGCTACATTCTGCCAGATCGGTGATTGTACCCCGATATCCTGATAATCACGAGTAAATGCTATCTGCCTTTCAATATGATGTGCAGATTCATAGATTTTATCAATATACTCCTCTATCTGCGGATTCTGGTTATCTTCCTTAACAAACCCCAGATACCCAAACATTATCTGCAGTTCATTACCGATATCATGACGAGTAATGCCAGAGAGCAGATTTAATTTATGATTGGCATTACTAATTGCATCTTTTACTGTTTTTCGTTCAGTGATATCAGTACTGACAATAAGCACACCGATTACTTCTCCATTATCATCAAACAGTGGCACTTTATCAGACTGAACCCAGAGATGATCTCCCTTATACGTGGTAAGTTCTTCTAATACTCCGATCTTTGAGGTTTTGGATTGAATGATCTCAAGATCGTCTGAATAAAAGGTATCTTCCAGATCAGGAAATAATTCAGAGAAATTCTTTCCTTCAATTTCCCAGACCGGTCTTCCAAAAATCCTGGAAACAGCAGGATTGACTTTGAGATATCTATTGTGTGTATCCTTAAACCAGATCAAGGCAGGAACATTCTCAAGAATCGTCTGCTGATCACGAATAATCTCTTTAAGACGTTCTTCAGATAGTTTCCTTGCAGTAATATTTTCAAATACTGCTACAAAGTGCCCGTCTTTTGGCTTATATACTGATATCCGAAGCCATATTGAAAGTGGAGTAAAATTAAGTTCAAACGTTTCCGGGATGCCAGATACGACAACCCGGTTATAGATCTCAAATAATCCGGGAGTCTGATCCCATATTCCGGGGATGATTTCAGTTACCAGTTTTCCTTTCACCTGAGAAAGACCAGAGATCTTTTCAAATGCCTCATTTACATCTACATAAATCCAGTCAGAGGGATTACCCTGCTCATCATAAAGCATTTTGCAGTAGGCATATCCTTCAAGCATATTTTTAAAAAGCGAACGATAATATCTTTCGCTATCAAAAAGAGCCTCATCGGATCTGGCTCTGGAAACAGACAAACGAATAATCTGGGCAAGTTCAAAAAATTGTGATCCCACGTCATACGACTTTTTCAAATAAAAATCTGCACCATTGTTCACCGCTTCAATAGCTACCTCTTCATTTCCGTGACCTGTGAAAATGATGAACGGTATGTATGGATTGAAGGACCGCACTTTTCTCAGGAATGTAATTCCATCCATATCAGGCATAAAATAATCAGAAATAATTGCATTATAGGAATTTTTTTCAAGAAGAGAATAAGCAACGTGTGCAGAATCTACGGTATCTACAATAAAGTCGGGGTAGATAAGCAAATACTGTTTTGC